>JABLTR010054397.1_pt1 | contig 47542 bp, 40 predicted proteins | sample 7160071 | NCBI WGS metagenome assembly JABLTR01 (sample SAMN14651230, study PRJNA627086) | human gut metagenome | isolation source: feces | host: Homo sapiens | reverse complement strand
GACGCCGGGCCGGGCCGCCCACAAACACGCAAAAAACAGCCAGCCTGTTTTTTGATAGATCAGTAAAACGCCAGAGAGACAAAACCAAAGGAGGTAACAACAATGGCAGAGAGAATTACTATCACACCGGAAGAGTTGAGAGATTCCGCATCCAAGTTCACCGCAAAGTCGGCAGAGATAAGGGAGACCCTGAGCTTCCTGAGAAACGAAGTGGACAGTCTGGAAGCTACGTGGGAAGGCGCTGCTCAGAACCAGTTTTTCATTTCCTATGCCGAGATGGAGCAGACACTGAACCAGTTCCCGGAAGTGCTGGACGGTATCAGCCAGCAGCTGACGACAGTGGCTCAGACGCTGGAGGATACGGACGAACAGCTTGGCGCTTCCCTGGCATAAGGAAAGCACCGAATCGCAGGAAGGCGTGGTACAGATCTCATGCCTTCCTGTTGCTAACTGAGAGACAGGAGGACAGCAGATGGGCAGTGTTGAGAGGATAGATACGGGAGGCTTTCAGGAAGCCCTGGACCGCATCTCCCAGGCGCGGGACGCCTTCCGCAATTCAAAGGAGCAGATAATAGCGGCGTCCGACGTCATGCTGGGAGTATGGGAAGGACTGGGAAAGAACGCTTTTCAGGACGCTTACCGCATACTGAAGGTGGAGCTCCAGGATGAGGAAGAAAGCCTCAATGTCATCTATGATGATCTTAAGGCCATCAAGGAGAGCTACGAGGAATGGGACACTTCCGTCAGTGAAGGGCTCCAGCAGGCATGAGCGGCTTAGCTCGGAAAGGATGAGGAGATGAATATCGCGGCGGAATGGGCCAAGTATTACACCCTGTCGGGATGCAGGCAGAGCCTGCTGGACGGCGGCTGGGCGATAAACGCCATCAATCAGGGCCTGGACAGTATGGATGTACTGCTTCGCGAAGCGGTGAAAGGCAATTATTACGGAGTTTCATCCGGAGATTTTTACCAGATGCAGGAGAAACAGCCGGCATCTGATCACAGAATAAGCAGCGCCAGATCCTATGTAAAAAGTGAAATGGATGCCATCAAAAGAGACATAGAGGAAGAAGAGGAACGGCGCCGCCGGGAGAGGGAGAGAGATGACTAGAGAACAAAATACACGAGAGAAAGGTGGTGAGAACACATGGGAGAGCTCGTAGTGAATTTTTCCACTCTCGATCTGCTGACGATGAACATAGACGCTACCGTTCAACAGATGAACAACAGGATAAACGATATCGGCACCATGGCAGGCAGGATAAGCGGCGTATCCACCAGAAGGGGATACCTGGGCTCCGCCGTCAGCCAGCTTTACGGCAGGCAGAACGATATCGGAGACAAGATAGACAAGCTGACGACCTTCAGGAGCGATCTGATCGATTTTGGCCAGGAAGCCCAGCAGGCGGATCAGAGAGTGGCATCCAGGATATCCTACAGCACCGGGAGCTTCTGTTACACCCAGGGGATTTCCATGGCGGAAGCGGCAGGCAACTGGTGGCAGAGCGTCCTGGAGGAAGCGAAGGACTGGTTCATGAACACTCCCCTTGGCAAGGGGATACAGGCAGTTGCCGACTGGTACGAGGCAAACAAGGAGACTATATGGGCAGGCATCGAGCTGCTGGTGGATGGAGCCATATGCGTGCTGGCGGTGGCGGCCTTCGTCGCGCTGTTCCCTACATCGCTGGCGGCCCTGGGATTCTGGGGAACGGTCAGCCTGATAGCGGCCGGATTCACCGCGGCTAAAGCGGTGGCTGACCTCTTTTCCCAGAGCGCATCATTTACATCTCACCTGCTGGGAGATCATGAATCAGGCAGAGAATGGGCCAGCCGCGGACTGGACGACTACATGACAGGAGCAGGAAGGTTCGTGGATGATGTGGCGGGAACAGGAGATTTCTGGGAAAACTGCATGTCCTTTACATACACGGGGCTGGAAATAGTATCTATAACAAATGCCGTCAACGATGTCAGGTCCATAGGCACTAAAGTGATGGACGCCTTTAAAGGAGGCAGGTTCAGCTTTGACACCATCAGGACCATCATGGGTAACGACAAGCTGAGCGTCAGGGATTTCATGCGGTCTTCTGATTCGCCTATCAGGTCCGTAGACGACCTGTTCCTGGCGGGAGACGGCTTCATGGACAACCAGCGGGCGCTGAAGAGCGTGTGCGACGGCTACAGATATACCATAAACATGGGCTGGAGTATCTTCGATTCGGACCCGTACACCAATCCGTTTACGGAGATGAAGTTCGGCTCCAAATACGATGAGATACTCTACAGGGGAGGAGAGCTGTACGTCGACGCCCGATTCGGTTCGGGGACTTACAACAGCCTTCACCTCAACGAGGTGACCACCATAATGGATCCGCTGAAGACGCCGGAGATAAAGAACGAGGCATTCAAGGACCTGCTGACAGGTCTGGGGTATCTGGAAGCGGACGAAGCGGCATAGAAAAGGGAAGGAATCATGGAATTAAGGACGGATCAATACAGGAGAAGGAAGGTGCTGAGACCTATACGGTCGCTGTTTATCGGCGTTACTGTCGGTCTGCCGCTTCTTTCCATAATGCTGATGATATTGTTGCCAAGACATCTGTACTACGGTAACGGAGCCGGATTTTTGCTGGGCCTGGGGATATTCAGCTTCATCCCCAGCCTGCTGATACTGGGACTCTACTACGCCGACTGCTCCGGGACGTCAAAGGTCCAGAGGATGATCATCTATCCCGACAAGCTGGTCTACAGCGGCTATTCGGGAAGGAGCTTTCAGCAAATCAGGTTCCTGTCGGTCATCGATTCCATCGATTCCTATCATATGGGAAAGTGGAAGATAAAGATAAGAGGAAGATTCAAGTTCACATACACGGGTAAGTGGGAAGAGACGAAGATAAAGACACATCTCAGTATCATGAGGACCCTCGAGGATGAAGAAACGCTGCTTGCATCGCTGGATGCTTTGCAGGGAAAAAAAGGAGGAAGAGAGTATGCAGCAGATGAGCATGGCAGAAGAATATAACCAGCAGGGCAGGGATCTGTACGGACTGGATAAGTACAGCGAGGCCATGGACTGGTACAGGAAGGCGGAGGAAGCCGATCCGTCCTGCGTCAGGACATATATGAACATGTCGGAGCTTTATATCATGACGAAACAGCTTGACAAGGCCAAGGAGGTTCTTAATAAGGCCCTCTACCTGGAAAAGGACAACGGTGAGGCCAATTTCCACCTGGGGAATATCGCTTACATGGAAGGCGATCACAAGGCGGCCGCCAGCTTTCTGACCAGGGCCTACAACAGCCAGTACAGCAATCCCAGGATAGCTTACCACCTGGCTTGTCTTTACATAGACATGCACAAAGACGAGCAGGCATTGTTTTATCTCAACAAGCTGTTGAAGGAGGACCCGTTCCAGATAGAGGCCAGACTCAGGAAGATAGAGATACTGATAGGTTTTCAGAAGTATGAGGAGGCTCTGAGGAACGCCGACGAGATGATCCTGCTGCTGCCGGACACCTTCGAAGGCTATCACTATAAATTCGTGACGCTGCTGGGGCTCAACAGGTATCCGGAGGCCAGGGAAACCATCGACAGTGCTATGAAGCTGTTTCCCGACGACCTGGGTTTCGTGTACGATCTGATCAAGTACTACGAGCAGGTGGAGGAATACGACAAGGCCCTGGCTCTCATCGACGAACGGTTCCAGGCCAGCAAGGAGGACTGGCGCTCTATACGTAAGGAAAAGGCTAAGCTGCTGTTTTCCATGGGCAGGGCTGACGAGACAAGGGAGCTGCTGGAGGAGATAGTAAGCGAGGATTATGATGATGAGATGTGTTTTTGTCTCATGCAGGTATACGGAGGCTTCGGAGAATACGATAAAGCGCTGGACTGCTGCGAGAAGATGATAGAGAATGGCTCGGAGAACCAGTATTACTATTCCGCCGTCTACCATGAAGCGGTGGCTTACGATAAGCTGGGAAGAAACAAGGAGGCTGAAGAAAAATACAACAGCGCGGCTCAGCTTTTCCGGGCGGCGTCAGGTCGTCACCGGGGGATGCTGGGACTGTATCTTTACCGGGCGCTTTGCTACAAGCGGCTCAAGGATTACGAGAGAGCCATGGAAATGGTGGACTATCTCATCGCCGTATCCGACGGTAAATTCGGGGAAGCCTTCTACGTCAAGGGTCTCATCTGCGAGGATCTCTGCGACGACCAGAAGGCGAAGGAGTACAAGGAAAAAGGGCTGGAGCTGAGCACGGTACTGAGTCATTTTTTCAGTCTGTGACGCGGCGTGACGAGAGGAGGAGCATGCGATGAATATAAAAGTTGATCTTACCCAGCTGGGAGAGACCATCAAGGTATACGATACAGCCGTCAACGATATCAAGACGGCCTTCAGCGATCTGGACAGCGCCATAAATACACTGAAGAGCACTGACTGGAAGTCGGGAGCCAGCAGGCAGTACTTTTCCACATACGACGATTCGTGGAAGCAGAATATGATAAGACAGCAGGAGATACTGGAACATCTGAAAAGCTGTCTGGAATATGCCAGGACAGAATACGAGGCCGTCTACGGCAAGGTAAATACCCTGGGGCAGAACATATAGAAAGAAGGTAACGTGATTTGGATAGCTATGTCTTTCGCAATGAGATGAAATTCGGCAACAGAGCCGCCCAGAGAAAGCTGCTGCTGAGACTGGCAGGAGTCTTGCTCCTGGCGGTTTTCGTGCTGAAAACCGTGTTGGACGGGTTTTCCGTCATCACCCTGTGGCTGGTGCTGCTGGGGCTGATCTTCCTGGGGAGAAAAGGCTCCCCTGTGACGGTGGAGGACGTACTGACGGAGATCAGCTTTGCCCCCGGTCATGTGACGCTGGTATACAGGGGCATCGACCGTCACGACGGCCAGGGGCTGCGGACGGAGGTCTACGAGATGGAGGCGGATCGGATAAAGACCATCAGGTACAACGATAAGTACAGGATACTGGAATTGATATCCCAGCCTGTCCTGACTGTCCGACTGGGGTCCGGGTCCGTCACCAGGGACTTTGCCCATACGGGACAGCGGGACAGACAGGTGCTCTGGCTGAAGGACGATGATACGCGGGGACATATACTTGAAAAGATACAGGAGGTACAGGAAGAATGGCGAAGATAGGCGCGATAATAGACGGGAAATACGAGATACTCAAGCAGATAGGCATGGGAGGCATGTCCACCGTCTATCTGGCCATGGACCAGCATCTCAACAAGCAGTGGGCCGTGAAGGAGATACGCCTCAGGGCCGACGACAGGGAAAGCCGGGTCATCATCCAGAGCCTGATAGCGGAAGCTAACCTGATGAAAAAGCTGGACCATCCGGCCCTTCCCAGGATAGTGGACATCATCGACAGCCGGGACACCATCTATGTCATCATGGACTACATAGAGGGAGAGCCCCTCAGCAGGATACTGGAAAGGGAAGGCCCTCAGCCGGAGGAAGACGTGCTGGAGTGGGCGCGTCAGCTCTGCGACGTCCTCTCCTATCTCCACACGAGGAAGCCGCCTGTGATCTACCGCGACATGAAGCCAGGCAACATCATGATAAGGCCCGACGGCAACATCAGGCTGATAGATTTCGGTATAGCCAGGGAATATAAGGAGGGAAAAACGTCGGACACGGTGGCGTTGGGAACTAAAGGATACGCGGCTCCCGAGCAGTTCGGCGGCCAGGGACAGACAGACGCACGCACCGACATATACAGCCTGGGAGTGACTCTGTATCAGGCTCTTACGGGACAGACGCCGTCGGAGCCGCCCTATGAATTTTATCCCATAAGGTACTGGGATCCGTCTCTTTCGGGAGGTCTGGAGAAGATAATAGCCAAGTGCGTGAAGCCCAATCCTCAGGACAGATATCAGACCTGCGCCCAGCTGTATTACGCTCTCAACCATTACGAGGAAGAAGACGATGTCCACAAGGCGGCTCAGAGGCGGAAGCTGAGAGCCTTCACCATGGCGGCCGCAGGCTTCGCCCTCTTCCTGATAATGGGTTTTTCCGGTTTGTTCCTGGAAAGCTGGGCCAATACACAGAATTACGACTCCATATATCAGCGGGCAGAAAAAGAGACGGAAGCCTCGGAGAAGGAGGCGCTGCTGCTGCAGTGCGCTCAGCTCAAGCCTGATTCTGTCCAGCCATATGAAGCGCTGATAGATCTGTACAAGTCCGATCTGTCATTCCAGGTGGATGAAGAGATGGAGATAAAGACGACACTTTACCGGAATCTGGAGGCACTCCAGTCATCGGAAGGGTACGCCGGCCTGGCCTTCGAGCTGGGGAAGCTGTATTGGTATTATTATGAATACGGCAGCGGCGATACCAACTTCGTCACCAGGATGAAGGGTGCCGTCCAGTGGTTCGAGGACGCGCTGGAATACGGCGGCGAGGATTTTGAGAACGCTGAAATGGCACAGGTATACAGGGACATAGGACGTTTCAACGAAGACATAACCATGGAGATAGAGGAAGCCTCCGACGCCGGCAAGTACGCTCCGTATTTCCAGAGCCTCCAACAGCTTACGGCCCAGATGGAGGCCGATCCTGATGAAGCGGAGATAGTGATGCTGGAGGTTTACAGACTGGATGTGGATGCACTGGAGACATATGCCAGGAAGTTTGAGAGTGACGGTATCACCCGGCAGCAGATGGAGGAGCTGTTGGCTTCTGCAAGAGCAGGGGTGCAGCAGCTGGAGACCACCACCGATAAGACGGATGCTCTGAAAGCCGACGTGACAGCCAGGCTGGACGAAGCGGCAGCGGCCATAGAGCGGGCCTTCACCCGGTCCAGGGTGCCGGAGAGCGAGAGATATGTGACCATGCAGTACCAGGGAAACTGATAGAAAGGCGGTAAGAAAGAAGATGACTCAGGCAGAGATATTTCACATAGTGGCGATAATATGTTTTGCGATAAGCGCCTTGTGTCTGGCAGCGGCAGTAGCGGCTTATTTCAAACTGGGCATAGCGGCCGTGATAGGTGATATCACAGGCAGGACAGCCAGAAAGCAGATAGAAGAGTATGAGGCCAGACAGGAGGGCCGCAGACCGCAGACCGGTCGACGAGCCAGGACCCAGGCATCCTTCAGATCGGAAAAATTCAAGTCGGAGAAGCTCAAATCTGAGAAGTTGAAGTCGGGCGGGCTTAAACCTGCCGCCGTTTCTTCGGGATTCGTCCCGTCGACCGACGCGGCCGACGCGGGCGACAGCACGGAAATACTGGCCGGGTCATCTGCCGGAGGCGGCAGTACGGAGATCCTTGCGGCGACCGGTGTGGCCGACAGCACGGAAATACTGATGACAGCCGGAGACGGTGACAGTACGGAGATCCTGACCGGCTCACCAGCCGGTCCATCCGCCAGCGCAAGCGATGTGCGGGACGAAGAGACGGCCCTGCTGTCGGGAAAGGAGCAGAGCGCATGAGAAAGCATATCATGGCAGCCGCAGCGGCCGCGTTCCTTTTGGGAGGATTGATATTCTGCAGCGATCTGCCTCCGGTAACGGATGTCAGCGCTGTGGAGCAGCAGGTGGGCGACCAGAGCGTCAGTCAGACAGAAGTGCAGAAGCAGACTGAAATCACCCTTGTATTCGACGGAGACGGCAACCTGAGCAATCCGGAGGCGCTGGAGCAGCTTGAGGGAGCGGAGAAGATAGAATATGTGACGGAACAGGAAGGCCGGAGGTCCACCCAGACCCGGCCACAGGTGCAGATCACGCCGGAGACGAGATATTTCGTCGATGTTTACGAGGATTCCGATTATCAGCTGGAGCGGGATTTTCTGTGGGAGAAGGAAGAACCGCCGATGACGGTACTGACGTGGGAAGCCTTGAAGGAAACGCCGGATACGTCAGAAGGGCATCAGCTGACGCTGATCATGGGGAGCGACAGTCTTTCTCCCCAGCTGAGAGATTTTACAGGATCGCAGCCGGATGATGGCAGTTGGACGCTGGAAGGATACAGCGTTTCTTTTGCCGCCGATGACGGGGATAAACAGTCCGGCGCTTCGGGGATAGCAAAAGTTACGTATTCCAAGTCGCCGGGCGTTTCGGAAGGCGCACCGGCAGATGACGAAACGGAGCTGACGCCCGATGAGGAAACGGGTCTTTACGAGCTTGTGATACCCGATGAAAGTTACGAAGGAGCATATTACATAACGGCTTACGACTGGGCCGGCAATTTCGCCCAGAAGCAGATAGATGTGCGTGTAGATACTGGAGCACCCGTCCTGGGACAGCCGGAGAGCGAGCCTGCCCTCAACACCGGAGCGGATGGTATCGGCTGGATCAACGGCAGTACGAAGATATCCGTGGACGCAGAATCGCCCGTATCGGGAATAGATTCCGTCTGGTACAGCACTGCTGAGGACGGCAGCGACGCTGTGGAGATACAGGCAGATCAGGGCGGCATATACTCTTTCGACACTCCGGGCCAGGCAGGCCGGGAAACGTACTACATCTGGGCGGAAAGCGGCGCGGGAGTTGTGAGTCAGAAGCAGGTTCTGACGGTCGGCACGGACTTGAAGAAGCCGACGGTAGACAGTGCGGAAGGTTCGGGAGACGGATGGCTCAGCTTCAAGAAGAATATAACGCTGAGCATATCTGTCAGCGATAACGCTGAAGATGAAGGCGGTGCGGACGCTGTGTCAGGTGTGGCGCGAGTTTATGTGGAAACGGTGCTGACCGGCAGCGGAGACGTGGAGAGCCGGCTGGACGCCACGAGGAACGACGACGGCACCTACACCTTCAAGATAGAGAGAGGCTGGTTCAACAGCTCTGTGAAAAACAAGGTGTTCAAGATATACGCCGTTGATACGGCAGGCAACGTATCGGCCGCTTACAACTATTCGGTCAATGTCGACGTGGAAGAGCCGGAGATAGAAGCCATCGAGATAACAGGCGTTGACGGAGAGGCTCTTAGAAATTATGATACCTTGGAAAATCAGGCCTTTGCCGATGGTCAGATAAAGGTGACCGTAAAGGCCTCCGACGATGAAAACGGCTCCGGCGTGGACACGATAGGTCTCTATAAGAAAAGAGGCCTTCTGGGATATGAGGAGCTGGCAGCGCCTGTAGAAGTTGACGATAACAATGAAGCCATCTTCTATATACCGGCAGGAGAGCTGGCAGAGGACGATGAGGTCGCCTTCGAGGGAGCCATATACGCTATGGCCGCTGATAGAGCAGGAAACGAGTCTGATTATACCGCCTTCGGCACGGGCCGAAACGACGATGTGCCCGATACCGTAGTGGCGGAGAACACAGACCCCGATATTTCCATCATCGAGGAGGACAAAGCCGATACCACTGTGGAGATGGACGGCATCGAATATTCCTGTTACAAGGACGACACCAGCCTGAAGATACAGGCTTCCGATGAAGCGGGACAGGTGAATTCCGGCGTGCAGCGACTTCGGGTGACAGTCAATGGTCAGGAAATAAGTGATCAGAGCTTCGACTCGCGGATCGGCAATAAGGAATTGACGATAAATACAGAGGACTGCGCCATGGCGGAGGACGGCGCCTACGACGTAACGGTCGAAGCCTGGGATTTCTCGGGAAACAAGATTGCGGGCAGCCACAGGATATACAAGGACGGCGTCGCACCCCGGATAACGAACATAGAGAAGTCTCCGGCCTCGGAGTGGAGCGGTGATGACGTGACGGTGACGGTGACGGCGTCGGATGAGTTCGGGCCGTGCGATTCAGGGGTGGCCGCCGTATGGTATGGAAAATCCGACGATTTTGAGCAGGCCATCAGGGCGGAAAATACCGGGGACGGTGTCTACAGCTTCACCGTAACGGAGGAAGCCGACAGGATATACTATCTCTGGGCCGAGGACAGAGCCGGCAACGTGTCGGCCCTGGGGGACGATACACAGATATCGGTGAAGATAGACAGGACAGCTCCCGTCATCACATCTTTAGAGTATGACGGGCCGGGCCACCAGGATGATGAGGACGGCAGCCTGACGGGGATAGTGGAGGAGACCGACTACGGCTACTATTTCCATGACGATGTGATGGTGACCGTAACCGGCAGGGACACTCAGACCCAGATGGAAGACGGAGGCGTGCAGGAAGTTGATGGAAGCGGCGTGGCACAGATATATTATCAGCTGGTGCCTGCCGACGGTTCAGCTCCTTCGCCGGCTACCGTACTGGCAGCCGATGAGGCTGGCAGTATTTCCTTCAGGATAGAAAAGGGTTTCAAGGGTGATATATATGTGAAGGCCAGCGATAAAGCCGGCAATATGCCTGCCGACGACGAGACGACGCCGCTGACTGACGAAGGTTATGTCCACGGAAGCGGCGTGATACTGGAAAAGCAGGAAGAACACGACGAGACTGCACAGGTGACCGTTGACTTGCCGGAGACATCCTTTGAAGATGAGCAGGGACAGCCTCTCTTCGGCGAGGCCATAGACGTATCCGTCGATATTGCCGACAGCGTATCAGGCATAAGGGCGATACAGTGGGAGATAGACGCCCCGCATGATGAAGGTGGGGCAGGAACCGTGGAGATAGACAACAGCGGAGAGATGACGGGAGATAAGGAAGGATGGGAAGCCCTGTCCACCGAGAAAAATCTCGTCACCCGGGCGGCAGCCGATATCCCTGTAAAGGCCGACAGCAATGATATCACCCTGACGGTGAGACTGACCGACAGGGCAGGCAACACTACCACCGAGAAGGTCACTTTCAGCATAGACAGGACCGCTCCGGTGATAGAGGTGGACTACGACAACGATTCCTATGACGAGGATTTCCTGCATGAGACGGAATATTACAACGCTGACAGAACTGCCACCATAGATATACGTGAGCGTAACTTCGATGCCGGGGAAGTGAACATCACCGTCACCCGCGACGGCGAGACCGTAAGGCTGGATGAGCTTCAGTGGGAGTATGTGCCCGATGAGGAGGATCCAGACATGTCTATCCACAGGACGCAGCTGACATTTGACAGGGATGGAGACTATACGGTACTGGTGACTGCCGGAGATAAGGCCGGTCATCAGGCTCAGCCTTACGGAGAGAAGAAGTTTACCATAGATAAGACAGCGCCGGTTCTTTCCATAGAATTTGACAACGATGACGGCGAAAACGGCGGGTATTTTGACAGCGGACGTACCGGCACCATTACCGTCAGGGAGCACAACTTTGAGACTACCAGATTCCAGCTTACGGGAGAGGCGTCTCTGGCCGGGGCAGACATCGCCTACCCTGAGCTTTCCGATTGGGAGAGCAGCGGCGACGTTCACACCGCTACCATAAGGTTTACCGACGAGGGCGATTATACCCTCAGGATCAGCTATACCGACAAGGCAGGCAACGCCAGTCAGCGGCAGATAGACGAGGAATTTACCATAGACATGACGGCGCCTGAGCTTTCCATAGGCAATATAGAGGAAAACTCCGCCAACGCGGGAGCTGTAAGACCGTCGGTAAGCTGGTCGGATATCAATCTGGAAGGGCCGGCTGAAATAACGCTGACAGGCTCTAACCAGGGTGAGACGTCAATGCCGGGAGACTCCAGCGACAACGAGACGGAAGGGAGTTTCCGCTATGACAATTTCCCTGTGGAGAAGGAATCGGACGATGTGTATACGCTGAAAGCCGTAGTCGCAGATCTGGCCGGAAACGAGACGGAGAAATCTCTGACATTTTCCGTCAACCGCTTCGGATCAGTCTACACCTTTACCCCGAGCCTGGCGGAGATAGACGGCAGATTTTTCGATAGAGAACAGGACATTGTGATACACGAGACCAACGTGGATACGCTGGATCCTGAGACTATAGATATAAAAGTGGCCAGGAATGGACAGAACGCTGATATGGAGGACGTATCATATCAGCTATCCAACGACTCGGCAAATGGAAGCTGGAGCCAGTACAGCTATCGGCTCACAGCCGATAACTTCTCAGAGGAAGGCGTCTATGTCGTATCGGTAAACTCTGTTGATGAGGCCGGCAACGTCAACGACAGCACCGACGAGACCAAGGAAGCCGAGCTGCGGTTCGGTATAGACAAGAGCGACCCGCTCATCATGGCCGTCAACGTGGAGGAGGGGACAACTTATCCGGAAGACAGCAAACAAGCGGAATTCGCTATCGAGGACAACCTGTTGCTGAAGGACGTGACGGTGACCGTTAACGGCAGGGAAATAGAAACAGAGGCTGACGGCGAGCTTTACAGCTTCACGCTGACAGGCAGCGATAAGGCCAGGGAGATAGTGGTAGAAGCTGTCGACGAAGCAGGTAATGCCAGCAGCCTGATACTTCCCGACGTCTACGTCACCAGGAACCTCTTCGTCAGATGGTACACCAATACGCCGCTGATGCTGGGCAGCATCGGAGCCCTGTGCGCGGCTGCCGCGGCTGTGACGCTGCTGATATGGAGGAAGAAACGCCGCGGCAGGGAGGCGGCTGAAGCGGAGGAAGAGGGAGCTACGGATATCTGACAGGTATGACGCGGTCCTTTTCCTTTAAAGTGACCAGGTCGTCGTACAGGCAGATCATTCAGTTAAATCATTTCTCAAGCGCCCCGGTATCGACCGGGGCGCTTGTCGAAGGGGTCCGACAAAGGGCCTGTCGAGGGATATGAGGAATCATCTATGGATATACAGGCTCAAAAAAATTCCCCCTTCCGGCTGCAATAACAGCAGATGTCAAATCAGCCGGAAGGGAGAGAGATATCAACCGATAAACCTGAAGAATCTTATGCTTTAGATAAGTCCCATAGCCTTCATTTCACGTTCGATACGCTGATCCACCTCGTCCGAAGGAGGGCAGAGCGGGAGCCTGAAGTAAGGCTTGATCATTCCCATCTTGGCCAAAGCCACTTTCACAGGGACAGGGTTCACGTCGGCGAACATGCTATCGATGATAGGCTTCATAGAAAGCTGCAGGTCAGCTGCCCTTTTCACATCGCCGGCAAACCAGCTCCTGGTCATCTCCACCGATTCGGCAGGCATGATGTTGGCTATTACTGATATATAGCCGTCGCCGCCCAGTGAAAGAAGAGGAACTACCATATCGTCATTGCCGGAGTATACGGCAAAATCGTCGGGAACCAGTCTGCATATCTCAGCTACCTGGGCGATGTCCCCGCTGGCTTCCTTGATACCTACGATGTTAGGGTGTTCCGCCAGATTGGCTGCCGTTGCCGGAGTGATGTTGACACCCGTGCGGCTCGGTACCGAGTAGAGGATACAAGGGATGGATACCGCGTCGGCTGTTTCTGTATAATGCTGGATGAGCCCCTGCTGCGAGCATTTGTTGTAGTACGGCGTCACCAGCAGCAGAGCATCTACTCCCACTGACTCTATCCTCTTGGCCAGATTGATACCATGTCTCGTATCGTTGCTGCCTGCGCCGCCGATGACAGGGACTCTTCCTGCCACTGTGTCTACGCAGAACTTCACCGTTGCCACGTGTTCCTCATCATCCATCGTGGACGCCTCGCCGGAAGTACCGCAGGCGATGATGGCATCGATGCCCTTTTCTATCTGCCAGTTGATAAGATCTCTGTAAGCGTCAAAATCAACTGAACCATCCTCATTGAAAGGAGTCGCAATCGCTACCCCGCAACCTCTGAATACTGCTGTCATTTTCGTTTCCTCCTTAAATCTATGCTGAAATTTCCAATAAAAAAGTTGCATCCTATCGATGCAACGAGAAACGCGATTGTTCTTCTGTCGTATCGATAGCGCCTCTGCTCACATATGAGCAGGAGTATATGGCATGTTGTGCCATATCCCAGAAACCTTCCGTGCCCGGACAGATCCTTCGGCGGTATCTCCTTTCATCGGTATCAACGGCCGCCGCCTCGCTCCGATTACTCTTATCAACCGCACCTCTATCAACTTTGTATTAAAGTCTACACGGTTTTAGAATGAATGTCAACAAGTTTTCTTCAAAAGACGGCAAGTTGTCGCTGCGGAGTTTTTTGTCTTTTTCCGGACTTATTTGACAGGCTAACGCAGAAAAATACAGATATTCTCTCAAAAACAAAAAATATCTGTAAAATCCAATGGAAATATGAAGCCTGCGTCCGGAACCAAGCAAACTCAAAAGCGCGCAGCCTGTATTGAAGATAGTTGAGTTCCATGGTATAATTTGATGTCCTGCCATATGACGACATATGGCAACGCAGGCGGCAGGAACATTTCCGCGGGAAATAAAAGGTGGTGGGAGTATGCCTTGCATGATTTGCAACGATCAGGAAAGGGATCTGGAAGAGATACAGAAGATAGTTTCGGATTATGCAGGAAAACATCCGGACCTCTTTCTGACCGCCAGCCCCGACTTTGCAGTGGAGGTATTTTGATTTCTATACGAAGGAGGCGACCAGATCATGATACATTTGGCTGGGGGCATGGTGATTCTTGTAATGACTCATATCTTCTGTATAGCCGCTATGAGCGAGAGAAAATATTCCGTCAGAAAGACCGCGCTGATATATGCGGTTTTCGGCTTTTACTTCATCGTTTTGACGCTGGTCGTTTTCGCGTTGTTTGGCAGCAATTCCGCCGATACGGCCTTTATCAGTTTTACCAGCACTATCTTCGCAGCCTTTTTTCTCTTTATCCTGACCTCGACCGATGCTTTTTGTAAGAAGCTGTTTTTGTTTATCAGCCATTCCAATTTGTTCTGCATATTCTTCTGCATCGCTATCCTGGTGTGCAATGGCTTGTTTCCCTCATTGTCTGAGTCGGGAGCGATGTACGCGAGGAATATGGTGAGGACGATACTGTATTTGCTGGCTATATTGATATATCTGAAGTTCCTGAGACCTTATGTGCGTGCAGTGCCGGGGACGAAAAAGAAGACCTGGTATTCTATCGCGCTGGTCTCGCTGCTGTTCCTGGCAGTCTTTACGTCCTTTGTCGTATTTTTGTACGCAGGCTACGGCCATGCAGGCGAAACGATATTTTTCTTTGCGGCCGTCGTACTGATATATTGTTCGGTGCTCTGGGTGATATTCAGGACGATACAGCATATCGACTACGAAGCGAAGACGGAACTCATCAGCAAGAATGTTGAATACCTGCAGGGGCAGCTCGCTCTGGCAAAGGAAAACGAACTGACGGCCAGGACCATCCGTCATGATTTCCGCCACCACAACCAGATCGTCGCGGCATTGCTTCAAAAGGGTGACATCAAAGAGGCACAGCGCTATATCGAACAGTATGACGAGAGTCTGGAAGCGGCAAAGCCTGAGAGGTTCTGTCCGAATACGACAGTCAACGCCATTCTGAGCAATTTCTATATAAAAGCGCGAAAGGATGGCATATCGGTTTCCATTTCCGCCGACACGCCCGGGGAGGCATCCATCGAAGACATGGATTTTGTCGCCATTCTTTCCAACATCCTGGAAAATGCTCTCAACGGTTGCAGGGAATCCGGCGTAGATGGGGAGATCCGTGTGGATATTCGTTCGGTAGCAAATAAGGTCGTCATCGTATGCAGCAACCCGTGCAAAGCCGGCCTGGAAATCGAAAACGGCATGCTCCGCAAAAGGAGCACCGGCATCGACAGCATCGTCCTCGCCGCCGGGAAATACGACGGCGACATCCGCTACGAACTGGAAAGCGGATATCTGACCGTCTGCGTCATTCTCAACACCTGACCGATCACGCTGCCTTTATTTTCGATAATGTTTTTCGGACATATTCCTAATAAGTCATATTTCATGATGTAGTTTTGGCATTTTTACCTTATTTCGGCCGGTTATCGGAAGATGATATGCCAAAACTCTTTGTGTCAATATGTAGTTTTGGCATTGCTGAAGCTATATTCCTATAGAAATATGCCTAATTATAAGATATAAAAGCTTTTATAGGCATATTGCCTCGGGGAATGAAAGGGCTTCGACTTGATTTATGCCAAATGAACAGAAAAAATTCGCAGTTTTAGTATTTATTGCTGTGTACCTTATTCATGTATTTTCAGTCCATGTATCATCTTTATGAATGCCGGGTCATCGTGATTGACGATCTCACTGTGGCCGACATCCAGTTTGGCGATTTCAGCCATATCGTCGTCGGTGAGAGTGAAATCCCAGATGTCGAAGTTCTGCTCCATCCTGTCTCTGTGGACTGATTTGGGAATCACCACGACACCTCGCTGGGTGTTCCATCGGAGAGCCACCTGAGCCGCGCTCTTTCCATACTTTTCACCTATCTTAGTCAGCACCGGATGGGTGAAAATGCCGAAATTCCCTTCGGCAAAGGGACCCCATGCTTCCGGGCAGACGCCGTACTCCTTCATGCAGGCCAGCGCGTCTTCCTGCTGGAAGAACGGGTGCAGCTCCACCTGGTCGACGGCGGGCATTATCTTCACCGTTTCGCAGAAATCGGTCAGGCGGGCAGGGTAAAAGTTGCACACGCCGATAGCCTTCAGAATACCTTCCTCATAAGCCTCTTCCATTGCTCTGTAGGCACCGATGTAGTCGCCCATAGGCTGGTGGATGAGGTAGAGATCCAGGTAGTCCAGTCCCAGATTTTCCAGCGAAGTCCTGATTGCCTTCCTGGCCGATTCGTAGCCGGCATCCTGGACCCATAGTTTGGTGGTGATGAAAAGTTCCTCACGGGCGACTCCCGACTCGGCGATGGCCGCGCCTACGGCGGACTCATTCATATAAGCCGCCGCCGTGTCTATCGATCTATAACCCACATCGATAGCGTCGGCCACTGCCTGTTGGCACTGGGCCGGCTCCGGGACCTGAGAAACCAGAACCTGCTTATCCACACCCAGATAGGGTTTTGGGGAAAGCTGAGCAGAGAAAAGCTGCCGACATGCCATTTTCTTTATATGGATGAATGGGATGCATATCAGCAGCTTTCGGAAGCAGGATCTTTCCCGACATTTACGACTGAGGCATTTGCCGACAGCTGGTCACGATCCGATAAGAAAGTGGTACCTATCGTTGATGATGAAGTCAACGTCACCTATTACTTCGCCTGCAGCGCCAACGACCGCCATCGTTTCCAGCCGCTGATACGGCAGCTTCAGGAGAAATTTTCTGTTACGAAGGATTACGGTCAGTTTTGATGCCTGCGATAAAGAAGATGATACCAAGGACAGCACCGCCCAGTCCACACCAGCGACAAGTATTAATCATGGCGTAAAAATCTCCAAGGAAACAGTCTCCGTAAGTAGACAGATAATAATCTGGTCCCCAGGAGCCTTCGTACCAGCCTATCACGAAAGAGCCTACAAACATCAGTATGCCGAAGACCATGAAGAATATACCTATTCTCCATATGTCGCCTTGTGCAAGTCCTGTCTTTGGATTTACAGGATAGCTGTCGGGATCATTTACAGCCAGGCCTCCGTACAGCCGTTTAAAGATCACATAAAACACAAGCCCAGACGCTGTTATGAGAAAGCTCAGAGTAAAGAATTCCAGTCCATTGACCATTATACCGACAAAACCCATAAGAAACATACCGCCGATGACATATGCTTTGAGCAGCTTTCCACCCTTTGCGTACCATACTGTTCGCTCCTCTACAGGGTATTTTTTTCTTATTTTCAGGAACGCGAAGGCCAGACCTACATAAAGGATGAACAGGACCGGAGAGACGATGTTCACTATCATGGAGAAGTCAAAGTTGACAAATATGATGGTCACCGCTGCCAATATAATTATAGGCCAGAAAGGCATCTTGCTTTTTTTAGTAAGTTTAGCCAAGAAGCTTGGACACAAATTGTCCTCTGCAAGTATGAGGAACAGTCTGGAGCCACTGGCAATAACGGAGTTGGTAGTGGAACATGAGGAAATTACAGCCATTATCATAAATGCAACTCCTAATGCAGGTCCTGTATATGTTATAAGAACTGATGAATAATTCAATGTTCCGTCACCTATTCCCGTTCCCCAGTTTTGATAATTTCCGAGGGAAGCCAGACCGGCTATGGTAGGCAGGAGGAAGTTAAGGGCGATTACTATTATGGAGACTTTCATTCCCTTAGGAACGATTTCGGGATTGGCAATTTCACCACCAAGGTTGGAAATCTGTATATAGCCGCAGTAAAGCCATATTCCTATAGCCAGGCCGGTCCCCAGACTTGATACTACATCTGTTCCTTCAGGGATAAAGGGATCGACAGGGTTATAGTTCCAATTGGCAAAGCCTACGATAGTCACCAGAGCGAACATTACGATAATTATTATGGAGAAGATAGTGCTGAGGATGCTTACTTCTTTGAGGCCGATGAGATTGACAATGGTCAGAATCACTACAATAGCGATTTTTATTATAGTAGCGGCCAGCGGTGTCAGCGATATGATCTGTCCGATATATCCTACGGCGATGACTACATAGGCGGCTTGCCCCAGATATATCGCCAGCATTAACCACCAGTTCATACAGAAGCCCCACATTTCGCCATATGCCATTCGCATCCATACATATGGGCCAGCATCCACCGGCGCCAATGCTCCCAGCTCTGCCGTGTAGATTCCCATAGGTATCGCCCAGAGGATAGGAATTATTATCAGAAGGGCGATTGTGAGACCGGGACCTACGCTTGGTATCATATCTTCGACGCCGAAGGCTCCCGCTGCACACATACAGAAAATGAGAAAGACTATTCCGGCAAGAGAGAATCTGGTTTTATGCATAGCGGCTGAATTATCGATCGTATTAGCGGAAAAATCTGGTCTTGTAGTCATGATATTCCTCCTTTTAAAATTGTAGATAATGTAGGAACAAGGCGTCATTAACTTGAAATAATATGCCTTGACTGGTTTTTAGAATACAAAATATTTTCTGAAAATTATATATTATTCTTGCTGTCCGGGTTGTCGATTTGAGAGGGAGAAAGACTGAGACATATGCTTTTTATCGTGGAAGAGGGGACAAATCTAATATTCGACCGCAATAAAATAAAAAATGACCGCATTCATAACGGTCATTAATTGATATTATATCGAACACATGCTTTATTATCGTGAAAATTTTCGCAAGGTTTGATAAAAGCTTTTATTCTAATGGCAGTATACTTATGAAACATAAGGTTTCGCACTGTATGTGCAAAGATAAAGAGAACGGTTCTGATACTGTTAAAGTTCTGCTTTCGGAAAAAATTTTCTGTTCTATAGCTTTTGTCGTCGCTTCGGGCAATATATTTTTGTCATATCCGCTTTGACAGAGGCGTTTCATTTTTTCAAGATATCCGTCGTAGTCTTTAAGTGACAGGGTATTTATAAAAATGGGGCTGCCGATCAGATCGGCGGAGAGCTTCAGAACTATGTCATCAGTGCGGAAAGGATGAGTATTCCAGCAAAGAATAAGGCTGAAAGGGCGGGGCGCCGGAACAGAAGGAGCTTCCGGAGGAAAAGCCAGGCGGCAGAGGAAAAAAGGCCACGGCAAGCTCCTGGCGGCGGCAGCCGTGCTGGTCGCGGCCGTCGCGGCAGTGTCGGTCCTCGCATGGCAGGGAGGCGGCCGCGGCGAGACCATACACATCGCTACGAAGCCTATGACGGAACAGTACATAATGGGAGAGATGCTGGATATCCTCATCGAAGAGAATACCGACCTGGAAGTGGAGATCACTCAGGGTGTCGGAGGCGGCACCTCCAACATCCAGCCTGCCATGGAAAGCGGCGAATTCGACATATACCCGGAGTATACAGGGACAGCCTGGAACATGATCCTCAAGCGGGAGGAGCTGTATACCGAAGACATGTTCGGACAATTGCAGGATGAATACCGGCGGGAATACGATATGGAGTGGATGGGGATGTACGGCTTCAACAACAGCTATGCCTTGGCTGTCAGAGGCGACGTCGCCCGTCAGTACGGCCTGGAAAAGATATCTGACCTTCAGTCCGTCGCTCCCCGGCTGACTTTCGGTGCCGAGTACGATTTTTACGAAAGAGAAGACGGCTATGAACCGCTGTGCGAGACTTACGGCCTGACCTTTGCAGGAACAGTCGATCTGGACATCGGGCTCAAGTACCAGGCCATCAATTCATCGGAAATAGATGTGATGCCTATTTTTACCACTGATGGTCAGTTCAGCGTATCTGATGTAGTGGTCCTGGAGGACGACAGGCAGTTTTACCCATCGTATCGCTGCGGAAATATCGTGAGGGGCCAGGTGCTGCGGGACCATCCGGAGCTGGAGAAGATCTTAGGAATGGTAGAGGGGATCTTGTCTGACGAGGAGATGGCGGCCCTCAACTACAGTGTTGAAACGGAAGGCCGGGAGCCGAGAGACGTGGCGGAAGGCTTTCTGAGGGAAAAGGGACTGATATCCCGGGAGGAGATGTAATGGAAGCCATCATACGAATGGAAAACGTAAAAAAATCATACGGTCAGGAAAACGTGCTGCAAGGATTGAGTCTGGATATAGAAAAAGGTGAATTCCTCGCTGTAGTCGGCTCGTCGGGCTGCGGCAAGACGACGATGCTGAAAATGATAAACGGGCTGATACGGCCTGATTCAGGAAAGATCATCGTGGAAGGACAGGATATTTCTGAGACGGATCTGATCGCGCTGCGGCGGGGGATAGGCTATTGCATACAGGGCAGCGTGCTGTTTCCACACATGACCGTAGAGGAAAATGTAGCTTATGTACCGGAATTGCTCAATGGGCGTGACAAGGCGAAGACTCGCGCCGCAGTCAGCAAATGGCTCAGGACAGTGGGACTGGAAGAGGATATGCGCCGCCGTTACCCTTCCCAGCTTTCCGGAGGACAGCAGCAGCGGGTAGGCATCGCCAGAGCGTTGGCCGCTTCGCCGGAGATACTGCTGATGGACGAACCCTTCGGAGCCGTGGACAGTATCACCCGGACCCAGCTCCAGACGGAGATCAAGGAGATCCACAGGAAGACCGGCGTCACTATCGTCTTCGTCACCCACGACATATCGGAAGCCCTTTATCTGGGTACCCGGGTGCTCGTCCTTGATAAAGGAGAGATACAGCAGTATGACACGCCGGAAAACATCATTGACAGTCCGAGGAATCAGTTCGTGAAGGCTCTGGTAGAAAAGAGCAGACGCGGCATTTAGAAAAAGAAGAAAGAGAGTGTCCTGACGACAGAGCGTCGGAGAAAAGGAGGCGAACATGACAAATATAGCTGAATTGAAGATAGATACCGGCAAATGCACAGGCTGCGGTCTCTGCGTCAAGGTATGCCCCGGCAGCATCATCTCCATAGGAGGAGCAGGTAAGGCTGCTGGAGGCAGGACACCGATATAGCGTGCGCCTATTTCGAGCTCCTTTGCTGCGCCCACGGACTTGGAGCGATCATGATGAGCTATTGTCTGGATGTGCTGGATATGATGCCGGACATCAGAGCGCTTTTGAATATCCCTGATGATCACTATATGGGGATGGCTGTCGGCTTCGGTCATCCTGAGATCAGATACGCGAGGGGCGTGGAGAAATACGGCCGCCCTCAGGTGGACGTGAGGACTTTTCTGTGAAAGCACGATCATGTTGTGATTTAGTTGTCATGGGCGATGAGGACGGACCGGGAAAAGAAGCGCGAAACAGTCCGCAAATTTTTCCGAATGTTAAAACAACTAGCAATTAAGAGATTTACTTACGGTCATCTTTCGAGTATATTTAAGTCATAAGAAAGAATATTGTCAGGAGGGATGAACCATGAATCTTGTATTGAAAAGCACATCGATCTACGATGGAGTCAGCGGAGCGCCTTTTGCAGGCTACATAGAGATCGAGGACAACAGAATAAAAAACGTTATAAAAGGGGAGACAGATAGATACGACGACACGTCCAGATACCAGGTCAGAGACTGCGGGGACAGGACTATAACCGCGGGACTTATAGACAGCCATATCCATCTTTTCCTCGGCTCCCTTCACAATGCCACAGTGGATATCTATGAAACATCCACAGAGGATGAAGCGGCCAGGAAGCTGTACGATTTTTATAAGGACAGAGACGACGAATGGATCCTGGGCTTCAGATGGTCCAATTACAGATGGCCTGACGAGAAGCTTCCGGTGAAGGAGACCCTTGACAAGTATTTCCCGGACAGACCTGTCATTGCCTTCAATGACGAACTCCATGCCGTATGGGTAAACAGTGAGACGCTCAGAAGATGCGGCATCGACAAGGATACACCGGATCCGGCGGGCGGGACCATCGCCAGAGATGAGAAGGGTGAACCGACAGGATATTTGCTGGAACAGCCTGCCATGGCGCTTGTCACGAAGGACGCCCTCAATGTCGGCCCGGAAAAGGAAGAGGAACTCATCGAAGGGTTCATCAGGATGGCTCATACCAAAGGCGTAACATCGGTAGGAGCCGTACATGTGCTGAAGATAATGAAGCACGAGGCCTGCAGACGTCTGGAGGAGAAGGGCAAGCTGAAAGAGAGAGTTTTCTTCGCGCCTCATATGGAGATGGATTTTGACGAGGCGTTGAAGCTGAAGAAGGAATATACATCAGATAAATTGAAATTCCTGGGGCTCAAAGGCTTTATGGATGGTACGCCGCTGGGATATACAGGCTACATGGTAGAGCCTTATATGGATAAGCCGGGCTTTCGCTCGGAGCCGCTGGTATCGCAGGAATGGCTCGATGCCAAGAGCAAGGAATGTTATAAGAACGACATACCTCTCAGGCTGCACGCCTGTGGAGACGGTGCTGTCAGGATGGCTCTGGACGCTTATGAGGCAGCCAGAAAAGAGTATGGTGACAAAGATGTGAGAAATACCATCGAGCATATAGAAGTGCTTCATCCTGACGACCTGGACAGGTTTGCCGGGACCAATACTATCGCCAGCATACAACCGTGTCATATCCTGATGGAGACCCTGGAAGGCCATCCTATTTTCAGCATGCTGCCGCCAGACAGAGTGAAGCTGGCATGGCCGGGCAAATCACTGGCCAGGGCAGGCGCTGTCGTAGCTTTCGGTACCGATTATCCGATAGTTGAGCTGGATCCGGTAGATACCATATACAGAGCGGTAAAGAGGCGTATGGAAGACGACCTCCCGGAGGACGGCTGGAACCCGCAGGAGAAATTCACCCTGGCGGAAGCCATCGACAACTGCACTAAGGGTCCGGCTTATATGATGCGTATGGAAGATAAGCTGGGGACGCTTGAGGAAGGTAAATTAGCTGATATCAACGTGTTCAGCAAGAACATCTTCGAAAGCGAAGAGGATATACCGTCTGTCAAGACAGATATGACTGTGTTCGACGGAGAAGTCGTATACGATAACCTGTAGTCGCGAGACATCCGCGTCGCCGTGCGCATAAAAAGAAAATCACGTCGTTTCGTCAGTCGTCAGTTGGCAGAGTCGAAATGCGTCGTAAAAGACCATTTTGACTCTGCTTTTTTATTAAGTAAAATAGCCGTTTGCAGTATATATTATATAGTAAGAATACTATCGGAGGACGAGAATGTGAAAGCGAGAAGGATAACTAAAGAAACAACAGCCGGATTCGAGCGATATCTTCATCAGGAGGAGAAGAGCCGGGGTACTGTGGACAAGTACGTTCGGGACGTAAAAGCCTTCGCCGTCTGGCTGGCTGGCGAGCAGGTGAGCCGGGAAAAGGCGGCCGACTGGAAGGAGCATCTGCTGAACGAAGGGCGGGCGCCCGTTACGGTCAATTCCATGATAGCTGCTGTCAATACCTTTTTCAGATTCATGGGATGGGACGATTGCCGAGTCAAATCTCTGAGGCTGCAGAAGCGGTTCTTCAGAGAAAATGAGCGAGAGCTGACAAAACCTGAGTACGAACGACTCCTGAAGGCTGCTTACGATCAGGGAAAGGAAAGGCTGGGGCTGCTGATGGAGACCATGTGCGCCACAGGGATAAGAGTCAGTGAAGTCAGATATATAACGACGGAAGCGATAAAAAAAGGCAGGGCTGAGATTTCCATGAAGGGAAAACACAGAGTTATCCTGATACCGGATAAGCTGTGCAGAAAGCTGAGGAAATACGTTGTCAGGACAAAGCGAGGGGATGGCGAGATATTTACCGGCAGGAACGGCCAAAGTCTGGACCGCAGGCAGATATGGGCCGAGATGAAAGCGCTGTGCAAAATAGCGGGAATAGCTGCCGAAAAGGTATTTCCCCATAATCTGAGGCATCTTTTCGCCAGGTCGTTTTACCAGGTATTCCAGAATATCGTCAGTCTGGCCGATGTACTGGGACACAGCAGTATCGAGACGACCAGGATATATCTGATTTCCACGGAGGAGGAGCACATAAAAAAAATAGCACGTCTGGATCTGGTGCTATGAATCAACAGGACAAAATAAGTATTTTGTCGCGTTACCGTATTCGTTTTCTTACATATCCCAATGTAACTTCATTAATTCTACCACGAAAATCAGCTATTTACAAGAAAATATATGAAATCATAGCAGCTTTTACCGGCCTGACGGATTTCGGGATGTAGGGCCGCCTTCGTTTAAGGACAAAAAAACCAATCGTTCAGGATTTAGACATGAACGATTTTCTTTGCGTTCTCTTAAATTTCATCATACGGCGGTGAGGGCTCCTCACTCGCCTGAAAAAACGCGGCATCATGCCGCTTTTTTTGATTTCCGAAGACTCGATACCGGACAAAATACTTATTTTGTCGTCAGGAAAAGAGGTAGGACAGATGGGAAGAGGCAAACTGAACAGAGATGAGATAGAAGCGCTGAAACGCAATCCTTATGTGACGAGCGTAAACGAGAAGAGCATTTCGTATTCGCGTCAGTTCAAACAGCTTTTCATGGAAAGGTATCTGCAGGGCATAGGCCCGACGGAGATCTTTCTCGACGCCGGTTTCGATGTGAGAGCGCTGGGCTCAAAGAGAATAGAGAGAGCCTGCGCCAGATGGAAGGAAGCCTATGAGTCAGGTTCGCTGGAACAGGCCCCCGCGCCGCCGGAGAAGATGACGGAGCTGAAGGAGCGTCGGGAAAGTCTCGGGAAGAAACGTCGGGGGCAGGCCGGGAAGAGCCAGGTTGATATCTGCAGGAAGCAGGCGGAGGTCATAAAGAAACTGAAGGCGGAAAACGAGCTGCTGAGGATCGCTTGCGGGATGACTGCTGCAGGGCGTGGAAAACTGCCTGACGAGGAACAACTGTGTCAGGCCATAGAGGACGTCGGCGGCAGGGAGGAGTATCGTGGGTGCATTTCGTATCTCTGCGGAGCCGCCGGGATATCGTCAGGCACCTACTACAGCCAATGCAGGAAAAGACAAAAAGAGGAGAACGCAAAATGAAGCTGAGGAAAATTTTAACGCTGGCTCTGTCGGCAGTGATGGCGACAGGGTTGCTGACGTCTGTCAGCTTTGGACAGACAGGTACGGGGCAGCAATGGGATGTATCGAAGAGCAAAACTGCCACCCAACTGGACAAGGATTTCATATCCGACGTGACGTTATCACTGCCCGCAGCTGAGGAACAGCTGGTGAGCGACGTGGTGCTGGTACTTGATAAATCGACCAGCGCCGCTCTGGAAGAACAGGCTCTGGCCATGCTCAGGGAGCTGAAAGGGCAGGTCGAGGAGACAAATGCCAAGGTGAAGGTAGGAGTAGTCATTTTCAATAAAGAGGCTCATGTGACAGACTTCAAGGATCTGGCTACTGAGTATGACGCCATAGAGGCCGCCGTGAAGCAGGATATTTCCAGCGGTACCAACACTCATGCCGGATTGCTGGCGGGTAAGGAGATGCTGGACAATGACACGGATGTGGATGATTCCAGGAAATATCTGATATTCGTCAGTGACGGTATCACATATATGTATGATTCAGAGCCGACAGCCACCGCCTGGAGCTTTATGGCGGACGCGGTCAACGACTGGGCAGGTCCTGACAACTGGGCGTCCAAGTACGGCAGCAATGAAGCTCCTGACAATTGGGCAGCATGGCTGGAAGAAACGGGGGCTCAGGTGGAAGCTCAGGGGACGGAATATGAATATCCTTACGATGATTACGAAGAGCTTAAAGCGGCCGGAAGTCTGAACGCGACGCCGGTCGACAGCAGCGCCGATTACGCTAATTCAGTGGATAAAGCCCTCTGGTTGACATATCAGACGTATCAGCAGTGCGCGGAAAGCTACAATTGCTATGCTATGACGGCCGGCAGCAGTTCGGGAGAACAATACCTGTGGGGCCCTTCATTTATGGAGTATCTTTCCGGTGGGGAGGATGTCAGCTTTGACTCGATAAAGAACGATATATATTATCTCCTGGATGCCGGCAGCAAGGTCATCGATGAGATGGGATACGGCACCGATAACGCGGGCAACAGCTACGACTTCGATTTCGTGGATGAGACGCCTGTACTGACAGTGGGCGGTATACAGATAGAAGGCGTGAAATCCACGGCGGCAGATGGAGCCACATCGTCGTATGTCTTCGGTGACAAGGGCGACGGTGAGCCGCGGTTCATGCTGGATTATTACAGGGACGGCTATACGGAAGAGACCGGTGGCGAGACATATGGCGAGTGCTTCGTGCTGACTGTAAACGAGCCTGTCTCTCAGTTCAGCCCGGTCCAGCTGACCTATTCGGTAAAACTCACGGATCCTTCGACAGAACCGGGGACATATGGTCAGTATGACGCCGACGGCAGCGAAGGGTTGTCGGGCCTCTACACCAATAATCAGGCTGTGCTGCTGCCGGTGGCCACCGGAGGAGCTGTTGGTGAAGCTGAGCTGTTCCCGATGCCAACGGTATCATATACCGTTGAAAAGACTGGCGGGACACAGCCTGGAGATACCGGGGATGCAGACACTGACGCAGATAACGGTTCGAAAGGCAGCGGGACAAAGACTGGCGACGACTTCAATATGCTGGCCTTTGTAGGCGCGGCGCTGGCGGCTGCAGCGGCTGCCGGAGCGACGGTGCTGATCAGAAGGAGGAAAACTGATTGATAACGACGGCTGCGCAGAATGCTGCGGCCGTGATAAGGACAAAGAGCGCGGGAACAAAGCCGCGGCCTTCATCTGAGAGGGTCGCGGTTTTGTTTTGCACTACCATTCCGCCGGATTTTATGGTATATTAGTAGAGAATAAAAAATCGGAGAGGAAAGAAAGATGGAACATATTATCTGGAACAGAGAGATGGAATGTGCCGACAGGGAGACCAAGAACGCCATCCAGCTCGACCGATTGAAAAAGACGGTGGACACATGTTACAACAATGTGCCGTTTTACAGGAAGAAATTCGATGAGATAGGATTGAAGCCGGAGCATATAAAGACGCTGGACGATATCCGTCATATCCCGTTTACGACGGCCGACGATCTGAAGGAGAACTATCCTTTCGGCCTTTTTGCCGTACCCAAGCGGCAGATAGTCAGGATACACGGTTCGTCGGGAACTACGGGAAAGCCCAAGGTGGTGGGATATACCAAAAAAGATCTGGAAAACTGGACCGAGATAATGGCCAGAGTCATATGCGCGGCGGGGGCCAATGCCGATGATATCGTGCAGATAGCCTTCGGGTACGGACTTTTCACAGGCGGATTCGGACTCCATTACGGTATGGAAAAGATAGGCGCCATGGTAGTGCCTCTTTCCAGCGGGAATACAGAACGTCAGATAATGCTGATGCAGGATTTCGGCAGCACGGTACTCATCGCCACGCCGTCATACGCTCTTTATCTGGCGGAGGAGATGGCTAAGCGGGGGATAGACAAGGATACTATAAAGCTGAGACTGGCTCTTTTCGGCGGCGAAGGTCATACGGAGGAGATGAGGGCGAAGATAGAGTCCCAGCTGGGCATCCTTGCTACTGAGAATTACGGCCTGTCAGAAGTAGGCGGCCCGGGATTTTCGGGAGAGTGTTACTTGAAGAATGGATTACATATAGCTGAGGATCAGTTCATTTCCGAGGTCATCGATCCGGATACGCTTCAGCCGCTGCCGATCGGCGACAAGGGCGAGTTGGTGATAACTACGCTGACTAAGGAAGCCTTCCCGATGCTCAGATACAGGACCAGGGACATCACATGGCTGATGGACGAACCGTGCGCCTGTGGAAGAACTTCCATGAGGATGAAGAAGGTACAGGGAAGAACCGACGATATGATGGTGATCAGAGGCGTCAACGTGTTCCCTTCCCAGATAGAGTCGGTCATCATGGCTATGCACGAGATAGAGCCGTTCTACGAAATCATCGTGACGACGGAGGAGTACCTGGACAGGATAGAAGTGAGAGTGGAATTTTCCGACGCGTCATTGCTGGACGACTACAACAAGCTGGAGCAGCTGAGAGCAAAGATAAGGCACAATATAAAATCGGTGCTCAACATAGACGCCAAGATAACTCTCGTTACGCCGGGCACGCTGCCTAGGTTCGAGGGCAAGGCCAAGAGAGTGATAGATAAGAGGACCAACAAATAGCAGTAAATACAAAAGAAAGGCAGAAGATAAAGATATGGAAAAGAAGATAATGCTTGGCAATGAAGCGTTCGCCAGGGGAGCATACGAGGCCGGCGTGAAAGTTGTGTCGTCATATCCCGGGACTCCAAGCACAGAGGTGACAGAAAACCTGGCAAAGTACGATGAGATCCATGTAGAATGGGCTCCAAATGAAAAGGTGGGAACGGAAGTGGCGATGGGCGCTTCCATCGGCGGAGTACGCTCCCTGTCGTGCATGAAGCACGTAGGGCTCAACGTTGCGGCCGACCCGTTCTTTACGGCCGCTTATACGGGCGTTACGGGAGGCGCTGTAGTTCTGGTGGCCGATGACAACGGATGTCATTCCAGCCAGAACGAGCAGGATTCCAGATACTACGGCAGGAGCGCCGGAGTGCCGATGCTGGAGCCGTCCAATTCGCAGGAATGTAAGGATTACATGAAGCTGGCCTACGACATCAGCGAGAAGTACGATACGGTAGTGCTTCTGAGGTCCAACACCAGGATATCCCATTCCCGCGGTATAGTCGAAGTTGGTGAGAGGACCGAAAAGGAAAGGATCCCTTACGAGAAGAACATCCAGAAGTACGTGGCCATGCCGGCGATGGCGAAGAAGCTCCACATAGCTCAGGAAAAGCGCATGGACCAGATCGCCGAAGACTGCAACGCCATGGACATAAACAGAGTAGAGATGAGCGATACGTCCGTGGGCATCATCACCAGCGGAATATGCTATCAGTACGTGAAGGATGCGCTTCCGGACGCCAGCGTGCTGAAGATGGGGATGATAAACCCGATACCAAAGAAGATGATCGCGGATTTTGCCGCCAAAGTCGATAAACTGTACGTGATAGAAGAGGGAAATCCGTACTTCGAGGAACAGATAAGAGCCATGGGCATAGAGCTTGCCGGAGGCAAGGACATGTTCACGATACAGGGCGAGTACAGCGCCAACATGATAAGGAAGGCCTTCGGACTGCCGCTGGCGGAGAAGGCTCTGGACGACGACATCGCCGCGCCGGGAAGACCGCCGCTGCTCTGTGCGGGATGTCCTCACAGAGGATTGTTCTACGTTCTCAGCAGACTCAACAAGAAGGTCATGGGCGATATCGGATGTTATACCCTCGGTTCACTGCCGCCTACGTCCGCCATGGATGCGTGTCTCTGCATGGGAGCGTCCATAACGATGGCTCACGGATTTGAAAAGGCGACAGGCGACAGCAAAGACGTCGTTGCCGTTCTGGGAGATTCGACGTTCTTCCATTCCGGCATAACGGGCCTTGTGAATATGAACTACAACGGAGCGAAGGGAACCGTCATAATCCTCGACAACAGGATAACGGGAATGACGGGTCATCAGGACAATCCGGCCACCGGAAAGAACGCCAAGGGCGAGGAAGCCCCTGCCATAGACATACCGCAGCTCTGCAAAGCGTGCGGAGTGAAGCACGTCACGGAGATAGATCCGTTCGACGTGAAGGGTCTGGAAGAGCTGATAAAGAAGGAAACGGAAAGGGACGAGCTTTCCGTTATCATAACGAAGCGTCCGTGTGCACTGATAGTGAAGCAGCCGGATATACCGTACGTGGTGACGGACAAATGTAAGAACTGTAAGATGTGCATGAAGCTGGGATGTCCGGCCATCGAGGAAAAGGACGGCAGACCGGTCATAGTGCCTGAAAGGTGCGTAGGCTGCGATCTGTGCGCGAGAGTATGTCCTTTCGATGCCATAGAGATGACGGAAGGAGGACAGAAATGAAGAAGACCAATATACTGATCGTGGGAGTAGGCGGACAGGGAACGCTGCTGGCCAGCGTGCTGCTGGGAAACCTGGCGCTCCTGAAGGGATACGATGTGAAACTGTCTGAGGTGCACGGCATGGCGCAGCGTGGCGGCAGCGTCGTGACCCACGTAAAGATAAGCGAGGGAACGGTAAATTCACCGCTGATAGAGGAAGGCGACGCCGATGTTATAATAGCCTTCGAGGAGCTGGAGGCCTACAGGTGGCTGCCTTATCTGAAAAAGGGCGGCACCATGTACGTCAATACGCAGCAGATACTGCCGATGCCTGTCATCATGGGTCAGGCCGAGTATCCGGCAGATGTAATGAAGACCCTCGATGAAAAGGCCGGGGCCGTCAAGGCTTTCGACGCCCTCAGGATCGCGGAGGAGTGCGGCAGCGTGAAGGCTGTCAACGTTGTGCTGCTGGGCGCGGCGTCAAAAGACCTGCCCTTTGACGAGGATGCATGGATAAAGGTCATCGAGGAGAACGTGAAGCCGAAGTTCGTGGAGCTGAACAAGAAGGCCTTCGAGATGGGCAGAAACGCGTAGGCGGCCGCGACGCGCGCGGTAAATACAATGAAACCCGGCTGAGCTGGACACCTCGATGTCGCTCTTCGAGCGAAAAATAATATGAAGTCCGGCGGTGCCGGATAACCTGATGTCGTGCTGCGCACGACAAATAAAGAGGAAAGGAACAAGCATGAAATGATCTGGAATAAGGAGATGGAATGTGCGGACCGCGAAACCATGCGGGCGCTGCAGCTTGAGAAGCTCAAGAAGACAGTAAAATACGAGTACGACAATGTGCCATACTACAGGAAGAAGATGGACGATGCAGGGGTAAAGCCTGAAGACATCAAATCGCTGGACGACATAAGAAAACTGCCGTTCACCACGAAAGAGGATCTGGCCGTCAATTACCCGAGAGGCCTTTTCGCGGCGAAGAACGAGGACATCATCAGGATACACGCTTCGTCGGGAACGACGGGCAAGCCGAAGGTGGCGGGATACACGCAGAATGACCTCGACATCTGGGGCGAGTGCGTGGCGAGAGCCCTGACATGTGCCGGACAGGACAACACGTCCATCGTACAGGTGGCGTACGGATACGGACTGTTCACGGGCGGACTCGGAGCCCACATAGGAGCCGAGACGATAGGAGCCACCGTCATACCGATGAGCAGCGGAAACACGAAGAAGCAGATAATGTTCATGCAGGATCTCAAGAGCACGGCGCTGGCATGTACGCCGTCGTACGCTCTGACCATCGCCGAAGGCGTTGCGAAAGAGGGCATAGATCCGGAAACTCTGCCGCTGAAAGCGGGAGTTTTCGGAGCCGAACCGTGGACTCAGGGCATGAAGGAGAGCATCGAAAAGGGCCTCGGGATCAAGGCATACGACATATACGGCCTGACGGAGATCATAGGCCCGGGAGTTTCCATAAGCTGCGACGAGAACAACGGCATGCACGTGCAGGAAGACTACTTCTATCCGGAGATCATAGATCCGGAAACGCTGGAGCCGCTGCCTGACGGACAGATAGGCGAGCTGGTGTTCACGACGCTGGGCAAGGAAGGCTTCCCGATGATAAGGTACAGGACGAGAGACCTGTGCTACCTGATGAGGGAAAAGTGCGGATGCGGCAGGACAAACGTAAGGATGAGCAAGATCCTCGGCAGGACGGATGACATGCTCATCATCAGAGGAGTCAACGTATTCCCTTCGCAGATAGAGGAAGTCATCTCCAAGTTCGAGGAGCTGACGATAAACTACATGATCTACGTCGGAAGGGAAAACAACAAGGATACCTTCGATCTGGACGTGGAGCTGGCACCGGGGCTTGCCATAGACGACATAAAGTTCATAGAAGAGCTGAGGGGCAGATTGAACCATGCTCTGAGAGATATGCTGGGCATAGGCTGCAAGGTAAGATTCCTCAACGAGGGAACGCTGCCCAGGAGCGAAGGAAAAGCAGTGAGAGTTAAAGATTCGAGGAACCTTTAGGATAAGCACAAGGAGGAAAGTGAAATGTTGATCAAGCAGATGTCGGTGTTTGTGGAAAACACCACCGGAAGACTGGCCGAGCTGACGAGGATACTGGCTGAGCACGGTATCGATATAAAGGCCAGCACTATCGCCGATACAGTGGATTTCGGCATCCTCAGGTGTATCGTGCCGAATCCGGAAGAGGCCACAAAGATACTTACGGAAGCCGGATTCACGGCCAGCATCACGGAAGTGATAGCGGTGTCCATCGAAGACAAGCCGGGCGGATTCCACAAGGTGCTGCAGATACTTGCCGATAACGATATCGCCGTGGACTATATCTATTCGGCCATACAGGCAAAAGACGACAAGGCCATCATCATGATAAGGGTAGAGGAGCAGGAAAAGGCCATCAGGGTACTGACATCCAACGGCATAAAGCTCTTCAGCATGAGCGAGCTGGGCGCATAGGAACTGCCGGCAGAGAAAGGCAAAGATGTGAGAAGAGGAACGGGAAAAAGCAGAGGAAAAGCGAAAATGGGTCTGGGACGAAAGATAATCCTGGTGATATGCCTGATAGTTTTTCTGGGCTCTGCGGGCGTGCTGCTGGATTACTTCATAAACGGAGCACGGGAGCAGGGCGCTCTTGAGGACCTTAAGGGGCTGCAGACGGAAAGAGAGGATCTTGTCACGGACAAGGGCACTGTCATAGGCAAGTACGCAGACCTGTACCTTGCCAACGATGACATCATAGGCTGGGTAACGATAGAGGATACAAATATCGATTATCCGGTGATGCAGACGCAGGATGATCCGGAATTTTACCTGCACCGCGGCTTCGATAAGGAGTACGCGGCATCGGGCGTGCCGTTCATGGATGCGGTCAGCGATATCTTCGTGCCCACGTCGAACTTCCTCATATACGGTCACAACATGAAGAACGGCACCATGTTCCACGACCTTCTGGAATACGAGGACAAGGCGTTTTACGAGCAGCACCCGACCTTTAAGTTCGATACCATATACAAGGGCGGACAGGGAACGTATCAGGTGATCGCTGCGGGATATACGCAGATATATCCTCAGGATTCAAAGAAGTTCAAGTATTACCAGTACGCGGGGATGACGACGGAGACGGAATTTTACGAGTACCTGCGGGGCGTCAGGGAGATATCGTCCTATGACACCGGCGTCAGCGCCGAGTACGGGGATCAGCTCATAACCCTGTCCACGTGCGCATACCACGTGGAGGACGGGCGATTTATCGTCGTTGCCAAGAGGACGGATGCAAAACAGCGCGTGCCGCAGTAAGAAGTTGAATATGTCGGACGTAACGGCGCCGGTCGGAGAGAGCTCCGGCCGGCGTTTTTAAGTTGGCTTGCGCGTTTGCAGTTGCCGGGCGGGATTTCGGAAAACAACTGCAAAACCCAATGGTTTTGTGTATATCGGACTATTTTTGTAAAGGGCTCGGAGCCGCTTTTTTGCGGCTTTAACGGGCACGTCGGAGAGAGACGGGCGGTAAACGTTGAAAATTTTACAGTCGGCGACCGGATCTGGCGGCAGCAACTGCAAAAGAGCGTAAAAATCACATTGCGCGCCGGCAGTCTCGTACGCCCGGCAGTCTCACGCATCCGGCGGCCACGCATCCGGCAGCCCTTTGAACGGGATGAATGACATATCTATGAGTTCGGGCACCTGAAGTTCCGCGAAACGGAACAGGATAAAGTGCTCGAGCTCTTCTTTTTTCTCTTTCGGATCGTAATATCGGTTCTCTTCAGCCTGCGCCTGAAGCCGGCGCAGAGTTCGTCTGTAACGATGCGGGGTGGTATTGGTCCAGCTCCTGAAGACGCGGTAATAGTAGTCTGGCGATGTGAAGCCGACTTTATAGGCTATGTCCGAAACATTGTCATTGGTCTCCAGAAGCAGTATGGAAGACATATATGACCTGACATCCATAACGACACGGGGAAAACCCCTGTAGGAAGTGGTCATGAAGAACCTCGACAGGTATTTGTAGTTGAAGTGGAGCGTGTCGGACATCTTTCCGAGAGTTATTTTTTCCGCGTAGTTTTTCTGTATGTATATCAGGATGCTTTCGTAGAGGGTCTTTGCATCGGGGGAGTACTCCATATATCGGGCTATGAAGTCGAAGAAGTGAAAATGCTCCAGCATCATATCCACGATCTTTACGGCAAACCTCGTCGCCGTCGGGGCGTCGGGCAGCTTGGGGTGCGGGAAACAGTGAAAATACAGCATCGTCAGCAGCAGGCGTTTCAGTTCCTTCAGTTCTTCCTGCTTCGATTCAGGTATGGCGAGGGGCTCGCACATGAAGTACAGCATATCGAGGTCGTCCCTGCCGAATACGGGATCCGTAAGATCGAAGTAAAACGAAACGATCAGGTTTTCCGTGTCCGCCGACGCGTAGTGTATGTCGAAGGGGTCGAGGGATACCAGCTCCCCTTCGTGGAGGAGCACTTCCTGAGATCTGGTGGTGACGGTGACGGGCCCGTGCAGACAGTAGAGGATCTCCAGAAAGCCCGTATGGTGATGAGGTGCTTCCCGGGTCACCGAGTATATGGATATCCCTGCCGGTGTGTCCGGGATCGTATCGGGTTTGATGTTTCCTTTCATGATATTCTTCTCTTCTGCTCCGATGCGTTTTCAAAAACTATACTTTTTTCTACCTAATTATACAAAACAAGGGTGAAAAAGTACATATAATTATCTGAAAAATAAGAATAAAATAAACGCGACGGAATAAAAAGGGAGGTCATAAAAATGGTATTTGCGGATATGGCGCTGATAAACGGGAAGGTGTTTTCCCCTGACGGAGAGGGGAATGTGATAAGAGGAGATACGGTGCTGGTAAAGGACGGGAAGATCATGGCCGTCGGCAGCTATGACGGCGCAGAGAACGCGATCGGTTCGGATACCCGGATCATAGACTGCGGCGGAAATACGATCCTGCCGGGGCTTGCCGACGCTCACTGTCACCCTTCCATATCGGCGAGCGCCAGAACGGGATGCGACCTGTTCGGCATATACATACAGGAAGGGGAGGCCGAAGAGGACATCATAGAGAAGTACCTCGCCAGGCTGAAGACATATATTGAAAAACATCCCGAAGAGGAGCTCATAAGGGGCGCCGGCTGGGTGGAAAGCAATTTTCAGGGCGACAGGAGACCGACGAGGCACGATCTGGACAGGGTGTGCAATGACAGGCCGGTGATACTGGAGGCCTTTTCGCAGCACAATCTGTGGGTCAACACGAAGGCGATCGAGATAGCGGGAGTGGATGAGAATACGCCGGACGTTTACGTAGGGAAGATATACCGCGAGGAGAGCGGCTACCCGGAAGGCATGTTCAACGACCCCGAGGCCATGGATATGATAAAGACGGGTGTGCCGGGATACGACCCGTCGGTGGAAAAGTACAGGGAGGAGATCCTGTATTATCAGGAAAACGAAGCCAACAGATACGGCGTGACGCTGGTGCAGGACTGCATGCACAGCGACAATGCCAGGGAGGCGTACAGGCAGCTGGCGGAAGAGGGGAAACTGACGCTCCGCGTGCGCGGAGTATACCTGCTGGAGCCGGGAAAGGGACAGGAGCAGCTGGAAGAAGCCATAGCCCGCAAAGGCAGAGACGATGTGGGCGATGACTTCCGCGTAGATACGGTGAAGATGTTCGCCGAGGGAGCCTTTTCGCTGATAGAGCCGTACGACAGGGCATTCACGGAGGAAAACGGCCTGCCGGCGGACTACAACGAAGCGCTGTACTGGGACGACGGTGAGTTCGTTTCCGTAGCGGGAAAGGCAATGGAGGCGGGGTTCGACGTTCACGTCCATGCCATGGGAGACAATTCCGTAAGGCAGAGCGTCGACTGTCTCGTAAAGGCGGCAGGTAGCGCCGATATCAAAGACAGACCGCCGAGGAACGTCATAGCTCATCTGATGCTCGTCAGAGACGAGGACATGGATCGGATGGCTGAAAACGATATCATGGGGAACTGCCAGCCCAGGTGGATGGTCTACGATTCGGACATAGAGGGAATGACTCCGCTGATGGGAGAGAAAAGGGCCGGCGCCGCATATCCCCTGAGGGGCTTTCTGGACCGGGGCGTCAGGATAGCTTTCGGCACCGACTTTCCGGTGACGCCGCCGCCCGACACCATGCACGAGATACAGTGCGCCATGACGAGAGCGGTGTTTCCCGAGGCTCCGGACTATGAGAAGTTCAAGGGAAAGACCCTGGGAAGCGAAAGACCTGCCGACCTTGAGGAAGCGGTGAGGTCCCTTTCCATAAACGGAGCGTATCAGATACGGGCAGAGAAGATAACGGGTTCAATAGAAGAAGGAAAGTCAGCTGATCTGGTGATCCTGGACAGGGATATCGAAAATACGGATGCAGGGGAAATTTACACAATAAAGGTTGAAAAGACGATATTCAAAGGTGAAATCGTTTACGAGAGATGAATTACACGTCAAGAACATTCCGGAAATGTTTAGGAAATAATTGTAATGGTATTTATTGTTTATTCGAAAAATCAGGAGGTTTGTTATGGATGCAATGAATAATGGAACTCCGTCCGAAAGAACGGAGCTTAAGAGAGTGCTGAAGCTGCCTACGCTGGTATGCCAGGGTCTTGCATACCTGTGTCCGGCATGTGTGCTGATGTATTACGGCATCATAAACGTGCTGACAAACGGACACTTTCCGCTGACGCTCCTCGTTGCAGGCTTTGCTATGACGCTGACTGCTCTCAGTTACGCCAAGATGTGCAGGAAATATCCTGTGGCGGGCTCTGTTTACAGTTATGTCAGCAAATCAATAGGTCCGAAGCTGGGCTTCATAGCGGGATGGGGTCTGATGCTCGACTATTTTCTGCTGCCGATGACATGCTATCTTAGTTGTGGATTGTATCTCAACATCATGTTCCCTGCCATCCCGGTATGGGCGTGGGTCATCATCGCCGTAATCTTTGTGGCGGTCTGCAACTGCATAGGAATAGGCGTGGCGTCTATAGTCAACAACATCAACGTTATAGCTCCGATACTGGCTCTCATCGTGACGATAATATTCATAATAAAGTTCGTCATGGGTGGAGGCGGCGCCGGGACACTGATATATCCGGAAGCGATTTACAATGCAGACATGTTCAACTTTTCTTCCATCATGACGGGAGCCGGCATCATGGCAATAGTATTCGTCGGATTCGATTCTGTAACGACGTATTCCGAGGAAACGATAGAGCCGGAGAAGAACATGCCGAGAGCCGTCATTCTCATATGCGTGGGAGCTGCCATAGAGTTTTTCATCGTTGCGTACTTCATGAACTGCGGCTGGCCGTATGAAGTCGGAGCCATACAGGATCCCGATACGGCAATAACCGAATACAACATTCATATCGGCATAGGCTGGATGAACACCATATTCATCCTCATAAACACGCTGGCATCCATAGGCTGCTGCATAGCCGGCCAGGGAGCAACGTCAAGGATACTGTTGGGAATGGGGCGCGACGGCTTCCTTCCAAAGAGCTTCTTCGGCTATGTTCATCCGAAATTCAAGACGCCTGTAAAGAACGTGCTGCTGACAGCGGTAGTCGGACTTACGGCGATAATATTCCAGGACAGCCTTACGGACGCAATGTCTCTTGTAAGCTTTGGCGCACTGCTGGGGTTTGTCCTTACGAATATCTGTGTGGTGGTGAGATTCTGGGTAAAGGATAAGGAAAGATCGGGAGCGGCTGTTTTAAGGAATCTGATAATCCCTGTTATTGCAGCTGCCATATGCGTTTATCTGTGGCTGAGTCTGCCTATGGCAGGTAAGATAGTAGGCTTCTCATGGTTGGCTATAGGCGTTATAGTGCTTGCCATAAAGACAAAAGGCTTCAGGCAGCTGCCGCCAGAACTGAATCTGTAAAAGCAACAGGCAAAAGGAAGGAGGATCAAAAGTGTACGCATTGAAAAACGCGAGGATATACACTCCGCAGGAGACGGAGGAAGATAGCGTCCTGCTGGTTGATGGCAGGAAAATCGTATATGTGGGAGATGAAAGCGGCGCTGAAAAATATGCGGCAGGTTATGGTGACGGTGTTGAGACGTATGATCTTTGTGGTAAGACAGTGCTGCCGGGATTTATTGATGCACATACTCATCCGGGAATCTGTGCAGAGAGCGCCTGGCATGTGAAACTGCCGTGGACGGAGGATCCGCAGGTGGTGCTGGACTTCATCGGGGAATACGCAAAAGCGCACCCGAAGGAGGAGGTGCCGTTCCTCTACTTTGAATATTACCCCACGTCAATGTTCGGAAAGGAAGGTCCAAAGAAGGAAATGCTGGACGCGGTCGTGCCCGACAGACCGGTGCTCTGTCAGGATTTCGGCGAACATCTCAGCTGGGTCAATTCCAGGATGCTGGAATTGATGGGAGTAGATAAAAACACGCCTGACCCTACTGAGCTGGAGGTGTTTGTGCGGGATGGAGACGGCGAGCCTACAGGCTGGGTCAGAGAGAGGGCATGGGCGCATTTCCTTGACAGGATGTATGAGGCTATCGGCTGGAAACAGCCGGTGGCATCTTCTGAGGAACTGCTGACTCCGGTAATGGATTTTTTCAGAGACAGCGGTATTACGGCCATGTTCGACGGGGTTATTGAGACCGATGAGATGATAAAAGCCATATACGATATGGATAGAGCAGGACACCTTTACACGTATTATGACGGTTCGGTCAGATTCTGGCATTTGGCGGATCTGCCCGAAAAGATAGAAAAGCTGCGGGAATATCAACGCCTCTACACGACGGAGCACATAAAGTTCAATACGATGAAGCTGTTCCTCGACGGAACTAACGAAGCCGGGAACGCAGCTTCCATAGAGGAGCTGAAAGATAAGCCGGGTAACTACGGCGAGATTATGATGGAGGAAGAGGAGCTGACAGACTGTCTGCTGCTCTGCAACCGGGAGGGTCTCGATATCCACATACATATGGTAGGTGACAGGGCATTCCGCACAGCGTGTGACGCAGTGGAAAAAGCCCAAGCCCTTGCCGCCGAGGCGGGTGAGCAGTGGGTCTGCAGGCCGGTGTTCGCCCACTGCGAGTCGGTGCATCCTTCCGATATGGGAAGACCGGAAGAGCTGGGGATATATGTGAACTGGACGTGCCACTGGTCCGGCGGATATTTCGGTGATGAAGCGCTGAACTTTTACAGCAGGGAAAAGTGGGACGGCATGTATCAGTTCAATCCAATGATAAAGAGCGGTGCAAACGTATCTTTTTCCAGCGATGTGGTGACTTACTACGAACTCCACAGGGCGGCTCCGTTTTTCGGGATGCAGGTGGCAGCTACGAGAGTCGATCCGGAATTCCCTTTGGATCCGGAGAAGTATCCGGGCAGCATGAGGCCGGAGGCGTCGGCGAAGCTGGGGATCAGGGATCTTATCGAAGGGTACACGGAGGCAGGCGCAAGACAGCTGAGGTGGGACGATAAGCTGGGGTCCATTGAAGCAGGAAAGATAGCCAATCTCGTAATCGTTGACAGGGATCCCTGCGAAGTGCCGCCGGAAGAGCTTAAGGACGTCAGGATCGAAGCCGTCATGTTCGACGGAAAAGTCGTGAGCGGAAAGCTTTAGCGCTATAGTGTGGAGCTGAGGTGGGAAACCGCGATGTGAAATTGCGTGCGAAATTGCGTGCGAAATTGCAGCATGAGCCGCATCGTTTGCCGGACTTGTGCGTCGGCAGCGGCGGTGATATACTGAGCGTGATGGAATTCGACGGGAGCGGATAAGGAGGAACGAGTGAAAAAGCTGTTCGATATGTATCTCATACAGAAAAACGATATAGATATGGGCGTCACCTGCGACGGAGAAGCGCTGGTGTCGCCTACCGATGAAGGGGCATTTTCCGGTGATGACGGACTCAGCGGAAAAGTTCTGCCGATCGGTATGGGCGTGACGTATACCCCCGCGCCCGGCAGGAACGACGTGGTGTCGTCGCTGCTGCTGGAGACGGAAGACGGCGCCCGTATACTGATGGACATGAAGGCCATGTTGGAAATCGATCCGGCAGTCGAGGAAAAACTGATGGAAGGTGAGCCGGTATCGCCCGATGAATATTATTTCAAGGGGAGCGTCACCTTCAGGACGGGAGACGAAAAATACAAGTGGCTCGAACGCAGGGTCTGCGTGTGCGAGAACAGGATAACCGATTGGGAAAGAGTGGATACGGCTGTCTACATGGTCTGATACATAGCAGAGGAGAATCACCCGCGGCGAAGATGAAGGATTCGCCGCGGGTTTGGTGTTTTTTGGGCGCTTTGCATAAGGCGCGCGGCAACTGTAAAACAAGCGTCGGAAGTACAATAAATACGATAAAGTATAAAAAGTCCTTGACATGGAGATGAAAAAAGATATAATAATGATATCAAAACGATATCACGTTTCTGCGCAACGGGGGCGCATATCTTATGTGAGTGCGTTATGCACATCATATGCGGTGTATGCGGCATGGGCGACGCGGGGAATGATGAGGGGAATGCGGGACATCAAAAGGAGGACGAAGATGGAGAGCAACATCAATATGATAAAAAACGATGTGAAGGAAAGGGAGCTGAAGCCGATGTCGGGTATGGCGATGCTGTTCATAAACAGCATCGGGACGCTGGTCGGCATAGCGCTGTGCATAGCGGGACCGGCGATGTTTGACGGCGGTGTGGCGGTGCTGCTGGTGATCGCGGGCGTAATAATGTTCCTTGTATTTATGATATGCTTCTGCGGGCTGAAGATAGTAAATCCAAATGAAGCCCTCGTGCTTACGCTTTTCGGAAAGTATCACGGCACGATAAAGAAGGACGGTTTCTATTTCGTGAACCCTTTTGCCACGGGATTCAATCCGACGGCGCAGGGGGCTCTCGACGCCATGAAGGAAGAGCTCGCCGAGGCTTCCAAGAAGGGCGGACAGAAAAAGAACAACAAGCACAACACGGGCAAGAAGGTTTCCACAAAGACCATGACCCTCAACAATTCGCAGCAGAAGGTTAACGACGTGCAGGGAAATCCCGTAGTGATAGGCTCGATAGTGATATGGCGCGTCGGTGATCCGACGAAGGCGGTGTTCAACGTGGAGAACTACTTCGAATATCTGTCGATACAGTGCGACTCCACCATCAGGAACACGGCAAGGCTCTATCCGTACGATACGATAGATCAGGAAAACGATGAGATGACGCTGAGAGGCTCAAGCCTTGAGATCGCGCAGAACATGAAGGAAGAGCTGCAGGAAAAGGTGGCCGATGCCGGAATAGAGATCATGGAAGTAAGGATAACCCATCTGGCGTATGCCGAGGAGATAGCTGCGGCTATGCTGAAGAGACAGCAGGCGGCGGCAACGATAGCGGCAAGGGAGAAGATCGTGGAAGGCGCGGTAGGCATGGTGCGCATGGCTCTCGATAAGCTGGAGGACGACGATCTGGTGGTGCTGGACGACGAGCGCAAGGCGGCGATGGTATCGAATCTGCTGGTAGTACTGTGCGGCGACAAAGAGCCGCAGCCCATAGTCAACAGCGGCAACATATACTGATGCCGGCGGGTATAGGGAAACGGAGCACAGATAACGGGCAGAGCGCAGCCGGGCAGCATTCAGCCGGGCAGCGCAGGCAACAGACCGGGAGGTAGTGAGATGACAAAACCCATGCCGGACGACATAGAAAAAAAGGAAAAGCAGCTTCAGGAGCGCCTTGATAAGATCAAGGCGCTTGAAGCCGAGGTGAAAAAACGCGAGAAAGCGGTAAAGGACAAGGAAAAGGCGAAAAAGCAGATGATAGTCAGGCTGTCGCCGAGCCTCTGGAACGAGATCGCTTCGTGGGCGGAGGAGGACTTCCGCTCCATAAACGGGCAGGTGGAATATCTGCTGAGCGAGTGTGTAAGACGGCGAAAGAATAAGGAAACGTAAAAACAGATGACGGATATCCACAGGATATCATCACAGCTTTTTTATCTCAGCCAGCATGATATCGTGTGGATCCAGGGATGCTGAATAAGTAAAACTGCCGGAGGAATCCACAGTTTTCCACGACAGCCGCGGGGCGGACATCTGCAGTATCTGCCACATCTCTCCGTCCGAAAGGTTAGCCTTGAAATCCAGTTGTTTCCAGAAAGAAAGGCAGGTGGAATCGGAGCACAGTCTGTGCTCCGTTATTTGATATCTGCCAGGCATGTTGAAAAAATTGAATTCCATGTCGTGGCGGGTATCCGTATCATCGTTGAAAAACAGCAGCGCGGCTTTCTCGTCTCTCAAGGTCATCAGATACCAGTCATCGAAACTCCCGATGGTGCCTTGATGACCGAGAAGAAAGTGGCGGAGGTAGTATAGCGGTTTTTTCATGCCGTTGAAAGTGAGCGTGCCTCTTCTGTCATTTTCCGAATCTACAGATGCCTGAGGGATAGCGGCGGATTCAGGGCATTTGAGTATGGATTTCAAAACGTCCAGGCAATCCTGCTGAGCATCGTAGCCGGAATAGAATTCTCCGGGAGAGATATCAGGCGCATTGCTGCCGAAGTGACGGCCGCTTTTTATTTTTCTGAAATCCAGAGAAGCGGACATCACCTGTTGGGAAGCGCCGGTGAAGGCAGGTCTTTCGTTGTATGATTCGATGACATCGTTGATGCTGTCCAGTGGAAGCTGGCGAAATCGGTTTTTTGCCCGACCAAGTATCTCTTTGCCATAGAGCTGTCTGTATTCTTTCGGATGACAGCCAAACCACTCTATGAAATTTTCCACGTAGTATTTGGCATTGGAAAATCCCACATTGGAGGAGATGTGGGCGATGGAGTGGTCGGTGGTGAGAAGCTCTACCTCCGACATCTCCACCCGGACCATGCTGACAAAGTTGCGGAAGCTGTCGCCGACGAAACGCTGGAACAGGTGAGAGAGGTAGTAGCTGTTGATATTTTCCGCTTCGGCGATGGATGACAGACCCAGTTTATACGGATAATTGCTGTAAACAAATGTAACGACCCGGCTGATGCGTTCCATCTGAACAGGATCACGCGACACCTGATGCTCAAAGGTCCGCTTTTCATGGTTGACAGTAAATCCTCGAAAATCACTGTAGAGGGAATCTATCAGTGTATGGGCAGTGTCCATTATCCTGTTTTTATATCCGCGCTTCCTGCTGTGGAGTTCGGATATGATGGAAAACATGTGGACCTTCAGCGCCAGCTGCTTCTTATATGTGGCAATGTTTTCGCTGACCTTGGTGGTGAAGACCTGGCTGTCCAGGGAAGGATGGCGAGCGGAAAAGTAGTCGACGTTTAAGCTGAGTATGACAACTAAATTATTGCCTGACAAGGCGCGAAACCCGTGAACATCCTCATTATGTATTATGTGGATGTTGTTTTTTGAAAGGCGGTAGCGGGCATAAGTGAGCTTCAGCTCGATTTCGCCTTCCAGGACATAGACTATCTGTATATCGTTATGGGTGTGCCATGGGATCTGCTCTATTTCCAAAACCTGTACCTTTACAGGCAGCTCGTCTTCGTAGTTTATTTCCTGGAACATTATGTACCTCCGTTTTCCCCTGCGGCAAAAAGATAATGGTCTTAGTTGCTATTTTTGATTATACCACATGTGAAGTCGAGTGTATGTATGCAATAATAATTCAGAACATTTTAAATAATATAGCAAAAGACCGCAACAGAAGTATGTCATCCGATTATTTTCTGGTATAAAATTAACGGAGAGAAATTTCAGGGATGGAAAGGACGGTGAATATTCATGTCGATCAATGGAAAAGCGGACATCCTCATAGAAGGCGGAAAGATATTCTGTGGGAAGGGTCTGCCGGAAGACAAGGAATTCATAGCGGTGGCCGATGGAAAGATCGTGGCCGTCGGGAAGGGGCAGGACGAGGCGGCCCGGTTCAAGGGACCCGAAACAAAAGTGATAGCTCTCGGGGAAAACGAACTGGTCATCCCGGGACTGCATGACAACCATATACACTTGATGCAGGCCGGGATGCTGGATAAATACGCGGATCTTTTCCACGCAATGTCGCGTGAAGAAGTGGCGCAGATAGTGTCAGATTTCGCATCGACCATTCCTCAGGAAAAATGGGTGATAGGATTCGGATGGTGCAGGCTCAGTTGGGAGGACACATCCCATCCGACAAAGGAGACACTGGACAGAGTATTGCCTGACAGACCTGTGTTCCTTCTGGATTATGAGCTCCATGGCGCATGGGTCAATAGCAAGGCGCTGGAGATCTGTGGCATAGACGCTGATACACCTGATCCTCCTTTTGGCGAGATAGCCAGGGATGAAAAGGGACAGCCGACAGGTTATTTATATGAAACAGCTCTTTGTCTGGTGGGAGAGTACGCCTTTGACTTTTCCGATGAAATGGTGGAGGATCTGATAACGCGGTATATGGACAACGCGGTGAGAAAGGGGATAACTTCTGTCAGTGACATGACGCCGTATCTGGGACTGAACCTGGCCTATGAAAATACTTATTACAGGATGGACAGGGAAGGTGGCCTCAAGATAAGAGTGAACGCAGCCAGAAATCTCTTCGAAGATATAGACAAGGTCCTTGAAGTCAAAGCGAAAGCTGAGAGCAGCGGGACCGGCATGTACAGAGTACCATATGTAAAGCAGTTCATCGATGGCGTGATAGCCAATCATACAGCATTGCTGGCGGAGCCGTACAATGATATGCCTGACTCCAGAGGTGGTTCGCTGTTGGATCTGGATCAGTTGAACGCGGCAGTGGAGATCGCCCACGAGAACGATATCTCGGTGAGACTCCATGCTTGCGGTGACGGTGCTGTGCACGCAGCCCTTGACGCTTATGAAAACGCCATGAAAAAATACGGCAAGACAAAGGCACGTCATCAGATAGAGCATATAGAAGTGATTTTGCCTGAGGACATAGGACGTTTTGGCCAGCTGGGTGTGATAGCTTCAGTACAGCCGGAGCATATCATTTCCGTGCTGCCATCCTTCGCCGACAATTGTTATCCGCAGCTGCTGGGGCCTGAACGCGACAAGTATACCTGGGCGTTCAGATCGCTGCTGGACGCGGGCGCTGTACTGGCTGCCGGAAGCGATGCTCCCGTTGTAGAGGGAGATCCGTTCTTTGGCATGTACTGCGGCCTGACACGTATCTATCCTGACGGGACACCTGAAGGTGGCTGGAACCCACAGGAAATCATAGATATCAGGGAATTGATCCACGCTTATACCTGGGGCGCGGCTTATGCCGAGAGGCGGGAAGATGAGCTGGGTACTCTGGAAGAAGGGAAGCTTGCTGATATCACTGTCGTTGACAGAGACCTCCTGACCTCCAGTCCTGAACAGGTAAAAGAAGCGCAGGTCCTGTATACTATCGTAAACGGAAAGGTCGTATACGAGAAATAGCTGAACGCCGGCAATGACATGTCTGTTCTGACCTGCCGACTTGTCGACCTGTCGCCGCACTGTCGAAGCAATGTTATTTCCATATGAAAACTGCCGCATCGTCTTTTGTTCGACGCGGCAGTTTTTTGCAGGGCAAAGCCCATGCTGAGCAGCGATCTGTTACAGATCATAGTACATGCTGAATTCCATAGGCGTAGGCATGTTGGCGTGTTTGCTCACGTCTGCCCGCTTGTTTTCCAGCCATATCTCGATGAGACGTTCAGGGAAAACTCCGCCTTCTGTAAGAAAAGCGTGATCCTTTTCCAGTTCGTCGAGAGCTTCATCCAGAGTCTTCGGAAGGCTCTTTATCTTTTCTTTTTCCTCATCGCTCAGTGTATAGAGATTGAAATCGTATGGCCCGTATCCCTCGGCTACAGGGTCGATCTTATTCTTTATACCGTCGCATCCGGCCATAAGGATGGCGGCAAAAGCATAGTACGGATTGCATGTGCCGTCAGGATTTCTCACTTCAAATCTCTTCTTATCGGGATCTTTGGCGTATGCCGGGATACGAATGACCGAGCTCCTGTTGGCAGTAGCGAAACCGATGGTCACCGGAGCTTCATAGCCTGGGACCAGTCTCTTGAAGGAATTGGTGCTCGGGTTGGTGAAAGCGCACAGCGCTTTTATGTGCTTGAGTATGCCGCCCATGAAATGCATGGCAGTCTCTGAAAGCTGGGAATAGCCGTTTTCGTCATAGAAAAGAGGCTTGCCGTCTTTGAAAAGATGCATATGGACATGCATGCCGTTGCCGGCTTCGTCGAATACAGGCTTAGGCATGAAAGTAGCCGTTTTACCTTCAGCAATGGCTTCGTTTTTGATGAGATACTTGGTCATCATGGTCTTATCGGCCATTTCCGTGACACCGCCGAATTCAACTTCGATCTCCAGCTGACCCGGGCCACCTACCTCATGGTGATGATACTTTACTTTGATTCCCTGATCCTCCATCAACATGGCCACTCTGCTCCTGAAATCATAGAGTACGTCCTGAGGCGGAGCCATGTGATAACCGCCTTTGTGGGCCATCTTGTATCCCAGGTTGAAATTCTGGTCATCCGTGTTCCATTCCGCCTGTTCTGTATCGATGCAGAATCCGGATTCGTTAGGCTTAGTGGAATAGCTTACGTGATCAAATACGTGAAATTCATATTCAGGACCGATGCGCATCTCATCGGCGATACCCTGCTCTTTCATGTAAGCCTCCGCATGCTTCGCTACATTTCTCGGATCCTGGTCGAAAGGATAGTTCTCAGGCATTCCTATTACATAGACGTCTCCTATCATCGCAAGCGTTGGTATTTCCATAAATGGATCTATGTAGGCTGACGAAAGGTCCGGGATGAAGACCATGTCACTCTTTTCTACCGGAGCAAACCCATAATTGCTGCCGTCAAAGCCGATACCGCTCTTCAAAGTGTCTTCGGTGAATCTGTCTGCGGGAATGGTAAGGTGCCTCCACCTCCCGTTGAGATCTACCATCATAAAATCTACCATTTTGATATTTTCGGTGTCGATGAAGCTCCTGGCTTCCTCAAAAGATTTGAACATTCCAATTCTCCTTTGTTTTTTGAAAATAGCCGTTTGACTAAAGTATATATTTAAGGAAAGCAGTTGTCAATTTGTCGTGGAGTTTTTCTGTGACAGACCCGGGTAAAATACCTACATTTTGCGAAACATGAAAAATGTAGGCAAGATCCAATGGGTTCAAGGATATTGGATGTCTTTAGTACAGAGGAAAAATCAAGGCTTTATGGCATATAGGCGGATATTCGGCTGAAGGAGAGAGTGTAAACGTTGAAAATTTTATCTACATTCCGCAAAAAAGGTAAGGGTCAAAACATAGGCACAAGGTAAAACAATCCCCTTGTTCACAGAGATGTGAACAAGGGGACTTTTTCTTTATTCGTTTTCTTTT
>JABLTR010017826.1_pt1 | contig 47582 bp, 49 predicted proteins | sample 7160071 | NCBI WGS metagenome assembly JABLTR01 (sample SAMN14651230, study PRJNA627086) | human gut metagenome | isolation source: feces | host: Homo sapiens | reverse complement strand
CTGTTGAACTGATTGAGATGATGCAGAAGGGACTGGCCGGTTTCCGACGCTTCCTGGATGTGATGGAGACGGAACCGGACATCGAGGACGCGCCGGACGCGAAGCCTCTGACGGATGTGAAGGGTCATGTCCGCTATGAGGACGTCTCCTTCCACTATAGTGACGACGATACGCCGGTGTTATCCCATGTCAGTTTTGATATCCCGGCGGGCAAGTCTATCGCGCTGGTGGGGCCGTCCGGGAGCGGTAAGACGACGATCTGTTCCCTGCTCCCCAGATTTTATGATGTGACAGGGGGACGGATTACCATCGACGGAAAGGATGTGCGCACGCTGACGCTGAAGAGTCTGCGAAGCCAGATCGGTATGGTTCAGCAGGATGTGTATCTGTTTTCCGGCACAATTCGAGAGAACATCGCTTACGGGAAGCCGGGAGCATCTGAGGAGGAGATCATGGAGGCTGCCCGGCGCGCCAATATTCACGAATTCATCAGCGAGCTTCCGGACGGATATGACACCTTTGTGGGAGAGCGGGGCGCCCGGCTGTCCGGAGGACAGAAGCAGCGGATCTCCATCGCCCGGGTGTTTCTGAAAAATCCACCGATCCTGATCCTCGACGAGGCCACCAGCGCCCTGGACAATGAGAGTGAGCGTTGGATCCAGAAGAGCCTTGAAGAGCTCTCCGAGGGGCGGACTACCATCACGATTGCCCATCGACTCTCCACGATTCGAAATGCCGACGAGATCATTGTCATAACAGAGGATGGGATCGCCGAGCGGGGGACCCATGAACAGCTGCTGGAGCAGAACGGAATCTACGCCCACTACAGCAGAATGTAAAAGAGACCAGAAAACGCAAAAAGGTTGTCCGATAATGATACCGGGCAACCTTTCTTCGTTATATTACATGGGAAACTTAGAAGAAGCGGAATACGCCGAACACCTTGCCGATAATCTGACAGTCGGGAACAATGATCGGATCCATGGAATCATTTTCCGGCTGAAGGCGGATATGGCCATTCTCCCGGTAGAAGGTCTTTACTGTGGCGGAGTCATCGATGAGCGCTACAACCATATCTCCGTTGGAGGCTGTGTTCTGCTGCTTGACGAGCACGGTGTCACCGTCCAGGATACCGGCGTTGATCATGCTTTCTCCCTTGACTTTCAACATAAAGGCAGTCTCCCGTGGCATGAACTCAGCCGGAATAGGGTAGTAGGTTTCGATATTCTGGCTGGCGAGAATCGGCATTCCGGCGGCAACCTGTCCGACCAGCGGCACATTGACCATATCTGTCTTGGTCATATAAAAACTCTCATCTACAATCTCAATCGCCCTGGGCTTGGAGGGATCCCGGCGGATATAACCGTTCCGTTCCAATGCCTCCAGATTCGCGTGGATGGAAGATGTGGATTTCAGATTTACCATATCGCACAGCTCCCGCACAGTGGGGGGATACCCCTTGTCCAGAATCGCCTGTTTGATACACTCCAGAATCTCCATCTGCTTCTTTGTAATCTTGCCGTATGTCATCAGCCAATGCCTCCTTTATATTTCGTCCTGTAAAACTTATAAAAATTATAGCATACCGTTTATGGATCTGGCAATGAATTTTTCGAATGTTTGTTCGAAAAAAATGTTGACAAACACATGTTCGTGTTGTAAGATATCATCAGAACAGATGTTCGCATTGCTTGAGATTCGAAAAAGAGGTATCTGTTATGAGGACAAATGAGAAGAGAGTTGAGCGAGAGAGAAGCGTAGTTGTCAGAAGAAAAATGCAGGGTAAGAAGATGCGGCGCAGAGCATTCCTCCTTTCTGCGTTCTGCCTGCTTCTTCTGTTTTCCTGCAGCTATGTGTTCACATCCAGAGCACAGAACAGCAGAGAGACCGTCAAGTACTACCGCAGCATCGAGGTGGCCCCGGGGGATACCCTGTGGGATATCGCAGGAGAATATACTTCTGTGGAATATAAGGACAGATATGCCTATATCGATGAGGTCAAGAAGCTGAATCATCTGACTGGCGATCAGATTTCTGCCGGAGAATTTCTGACAGTGCCTTACTATGACGTTCCCTGAGAGATGATTTGAAAGCTGTGTTTATTACCTTCGGTTGGCGGATTTTCCCGGAACCGGAGGTATTGTTTTTTTCCAAAAAAATTATTATAATTTTATTTATAAATTGTTATGGGAGAAGTGTTGTATGCTGCGTTTTTTATATGTAATTTTCATGAATTTATCCAGGGCGCCCTATATGATTCCGAAGCTGCGCCGCATGGCAAAGAATCGGGAAAAGTATTCGGAGGAGCAACGGTATGCCTATGTTAAAAAGGCTGTGCATTACATGATGAAATCCGGAAGGATTACCACGGAGGTATACGGCACGGAAAATCTTCCCGAAGAAGGGGGCTATGTCATGTTTCCCAATCATCAGGGAAAGTATGATGCCCTGGGGATTATCTATGCTCATGAAAAGCCATGCTCCTTTGTCATGGATAAGGCAAAATCCAACACCTTTCTGGTTAAGGAGATTGTGGATGTGCTGGATGCCAAGCGATTGGAGCTCGACAATGTACGGCAGAATCTCCGAATTATCAACGAGATTACCGAGGAGGTAAAGCAGGGAAAGCGTTTTATTCTGTTTTCCGAGGGCGGATACGGAAAGAACGATAACCGCGTGCAACAGTTTAAGCCGGGCAGTTTTAAGTCGGTAATGCGCGCGAAAGCGCCGTTGGTGCCGGTTGCCCTGATCGATTCCTATAAGGCCTTCAATGAAATTTCCTTTGGCAAAGTCACGACGAAGGTAATCTTTCTTCCGCCTATGTATTACGAAGATTACCGCGGCATGAAGACACCGGAACTGGCCAGCCTTGTGAGGAGAAAGATTATTGAGAAAATGGAAGAATTTGGCGTTGTGGCGGAGTAGGATCCGGCAGCGCTCTCGATGATCCAGCCAGAATACTTATATTTGCCTGTGAAGAAAGCGCTGCTATTTGTATGACAGACACGGACAGGAAAAGGAGAAAATACATGCGTTTTTTGATTCAACGAGTGACTTCTGCGGATGTTTCCGTAGAGGGAAATGTCATAGGTTCCATTACACAGGGCTACCTGGTTTTTGTAGGAATATCCGCTACAGATACCGAGGAAATCGCGGATCGGATGGTTCAGAAGATGCTGCGTCTTCGGATTTTTTCCGATGAAAACGGTAAGACAAATCTGTCCTTGGATCAGGTGCAGGGACAGCTTCTTCTGGTTTCTCAGTTTACTCTGTACGCAAACTGCCGTAAAGGGAACCGGCCCTCGTTCCTCGATGCCGGCGATCCAAATGAGGCGCGAAAACTTTTTGACCATATTGTGGAAATGTGCCGGCAGTCGGTTTCGGTTGTCCGCACCGGTTCCTTTGGCGCGGATATGCAGGTGCGTCTCTGCAATGACGGGCCATTTACGATCATGCTGGATTCGGACGAGATTCTCAGATGAAAGTATAATATGAAAGCATCTCTGGAAGAACCGGAACAAATGCCGGAACAAACAGACTTGAATGTACTGGCTCCGAAAACAGAAAAGAGGGCGGTATATATCGACATCTATCTAGCGGATAAATATCTGTTTATCCGCAAAATAAGCTGGAAAAGTGCAGTAAAACATGTTATAATACAGTTATCCTGGATAAAGGAAAGGTATTCTCTATGGGAAAAGATTCCAAATATTATAAAGAAAAGAAAAAAGAACAGACATTAAAACTCCGGGAACTGGTTCGTCAGCTTCCGGGATTCGCGGCGGATTACATCCACAGTAAGGAAGTGACTACCCAGACCAGCACATTGATTTCGTATTCCTATGATCTGTTGACGTTTTTCCGTTTTATGGTCAGTCAGAACCCTGCATTGAAACAATATACCGTCAAGGATCTGCCTCTTTCGATTCTCGATCAGATTACATCTGAGGATATCGTGGAATACCAGCGCTATCTGGAACTGAGCGTCGATGGAGAATACCATGAAAATGGAAAGAAAGCCATTGCCAGGAAACTGTCTCCGCTGCGGGGAATGTTTCAATATCATTACGAGCGGGAATACATCAAGAGAAACCCCATGCTTCTCGTCAAACTTCCGAAATTAAAGAAGGACAAAAATATCGTCCGGATGAACAACTATGAAGTCCAGGCAATCCTGGATGCGGTGGAACATGGTTATGAAGGCATGAGCAAGCGCCAGAAAGCCTATTGCGAGAAAACGAAAAAGAGAGATCTCGCCATTCTGACGTTGATGCTGAACACCGGAATCCGTGTTTCCGAATGCCGCGGTCTGGATCTTACTGACGTGGATTTTGTGGTAAAATCTCTGACCATTGTCCGAAAAGGCGGTGGTCAGGATGTGATCTACTTTGGCGACGATGTGGGGGAAGCGCTTCGGGATTATGTGGACACCGAGCGCGTCCTGATTCAGCCGGTTCAGGAAAATGACAGCGCACTCTTCTACTCTCTTCAGGGAAAGAGGATCAGCGTGGACGCCATTGAGCGGCTGGTCAAAAAATATGCGAAAATGTCCGTTCCAAACAAAAAAATTACGCCTCACAAGCTGCGGAGCACCTATGGTACCGCACTTTATCGGGAAACCGGCGATATCCGTCTGGTGGCGGATGTTCTGGGCCATGAAAATATCAATACCACCATCGACTATTACGCGGCCATTGAGGATGAACACAAAAGACAGGCCGCGAATGCAGTTTCCTACAAGCGGCCTGACAAGTGACGCAGTGTCTTCAGAAGTTCTTCGAAATATTCCGGCAGCGGCGCGTCGATTTCCATATATTTTCCTGTGGTGGGATGCACGAAACCGATGGTTTTGGCGTGCAGTGTCTGCCCCTGTAGATGAAATTTGCATCTGGCGGGACCGTAGACGTCATCCCCCAGCAGCGGATGGCCGATGCCGGCCATATGGACACGAATCTGGTGAGTACGGCCGGTCTCCAGGCGAAATTCCATATAGGTGTAATCGGAAAATCGCTCCAGTACCCGATAGTGGGTAATAGCCTCTTTGCCGCCGGGTACATGCATGGCCATTTTCTTCCGGTCCTTCGGATTCCTCCCGATAGCGCCGGTTACGGTCCCCTCATCTTCCTTTATGTTACCGATGACAATGCCCTCATAGATCCTGCGGATGGAGTGCTCCTTGATCTGCCGGGCGATATCCGTGTGGGCCCGATCGTTCTTACAGACAATCAGAGATCCGGTGGTGTTCATATCAATGCGGTGAACAATTCCCGGGCGCAGTTCTCCATTGATGCCCGAGAGGGAATCCCTGCAGTGGTACATGACGGCGTTGACCAGAGTCCCGCCGGCATGGCCGGGAGCCGGGTGTACTACCATGCCCTTTGGCTTGTTGACGATCAGAAGATCATTGTCCTCATAGAGAATGTCCAGAGGAATATTTTCCGGCAGAATTTCCACTTCCTGGACCGGCGGAAAGACGATTTCCACAAGATCCCCCTCGCCAAGGCGGAAATTTGCCTTTCTGGCGACTTTATTTACAGTGACCAATGAATCTTTGATCATACGCTGAATCGAACTTCTTGAAGTGTCCGGCAGCAAATCACAGAGCGCCTTGTCCAGGCGTTCTCCCGCATACGCGGCGGGAATCTCAATATTAGATCTTTCAGCATTCATTATCTGTCATCCCATTCCCATCTTTGTTGCTTTTCTCTTCCCGTCTGCCGCGGCCCGGCAGATACAGATCCGTCAGCTCGTCCATATCCTGGAAATAAAACAGGATCAGAAGAAACAGAACCACAGTACTGCAGGTTACATAGATATCCGCCACATTAAAAACCGGAAAATTGATCAGGGAAAAATAGATAAAATCGATGACATACTGATAGAGTATCCGGTCAATCAGATTCCCCAGAGCCCCTGCAATCAGAAAGAGATAGACGATGAGCAGGGGCAGATAACGTTTCCTGGCAGGAGTCCGCAGATAGAGATATGCCAGAAGCGCTGCCAGAATGGGGGTGGTAATGTAAAAGAGCGTCATCTTTCCCTCCAGCAGGCTGAAAGCGGCGCCGGTATTTTCCAGATAATGGAGCTGCAGAACGCCGGGAATCAGGATGAGATCCGGGCTGTTTTTCAGATATTCCACCGCCTCCTGTTTGCTGAGCTGATCCAGCAGAACCAGAACCAGGATGATCAGTATGCCTGCGATAGCTTTGGAGAGCAGTTTTCCCGTAGCACTTCTCATAAACCGGTTTCCTCCGTGTTCCTGTTCTCATCTGGCCTGTCCGCCATATCGGGACAGTCAGATTTCATATAGTCGATGGCCTCCAGAAGATCTGCGTCGGTAAAATCCCGATAAATCTGCGCGTTTCCCACAGCGGTCAGGATAATGAATTTAATCTGTTTTCCCGCCATTTTCTTATCGGACTTTGTCGCCAGAAGAATTTCCCCGGAATCCTCCTCAAGAGGAAGAGATACGGGAAGGCCGAAGGACGCGAATACGGAGAGCATCTCGGAGATATCCTCCCCGGAGAGATAACCCAGCTTTCGGGACAGATAGGCGGCCGCCTTCATACCCAGGGCTACGCTGTATCCGTGGCTCAGTCGGAAATCCGAGAGTTTCTCCACCGCATGTCCGATGGTGTGGCCGAAATTCAGGTGTGCCCGCACACCCTTCTCCTTCGGATCTTCCTCCACCACGCTGCCCTTGATCTGACAGCTTCGGAAAATCATCTCCTCCAGAAGCTCCGGATCCAGTCCGCAGATACCTTCCCTGTGATCGCTGATCCAGCGGTAGTAAGCCTCATCCCGGATCAGGCCGTGCTTGATGATCTCCGCCATGCCGGAGGAAAACTGTTCTGCTGGCAGCGTGTTCAGCGTAGCGGTATTCATATATACCATACGGGGCATGTGAAACGCTCCGACCATGTTTTTATACTGCTGAAAATCGACACCGGTCTTGCCGCCGATACTGCTGTCCACCTGAGCCAGGAGCGTTGTCGGAATCTGGAGAAAATCGATGCCCCTCAAGTAGGTGGCTGCGGCGAATCCGGTCAGATCGCCCACAACACCGCCGCCCAGGGCGATGAGCAGGTCGCCGCGATCAAAATGGTTCTCGATCAGTGACAGGTAGAGCTTCTGGACGGTGTCCATATTCTTGGAGGCTTCCCCGGCCGGGAAGACAAAGGAAATGACTTTGCTAAAGAGATCGCCGCATATGGAAGCGATTTCATCCAGATACAGAGCAGCCACATGGGAATCTGTCACAATGCAGACTTTTCGCTGCAGATTGTCGAGATCCTCCCGCAGACTCTCCTCCAGGGAAGAAAAGGAAGATTCGACATGGATGTTATAGCAGGGTTTTCCCTCGTATTTTACATTCAGTTTTTTGGACATAGGAATTTACCTCTTTTCAAATGCGTTTACTTGTATTTCCGGTACAGAATGCCGAGACGTCCTTTTTTGGACTGTCCGTAGAAATCGTCGAAGATGATTTTGCCGAATCCCCGTACGGAGATCACATCTCCCGGTGCCAGCTTATGGCTGGAATCGGTCATACATTTTCCGTTGATGAAAATTTTCTCCGATTGAAGCGCTTCCTTGGCCTGAGATCTGGAAAAGCGACAGATCTCCGCCACGAAGGCATCCAGCCGGTTGGAGGAGACAAAACCGCTGCAGTCCTCAAAATCAGGAACAATGTGGATCTGTTCGCCGGAAATGACGTTTCCGCTTACCCGGGTATGGCGGATCTGGCAGAGCTCCTCACGGATAACATCAGCGACAGCCTCCGTACAGAACACAATAATCTGATCCTCGCGAACCAGAATGTCTCCGATTTTGGAGCGTTCAATGGAGAGATGCATGATGGCGCCGAGCACGTCCCGATGAGTAAGAGATTCGGCAAATCGCCTGTTTACCGGTGTAAAAGAAAGACAGACAATCGGATACTGCCATTCATAATAAAGAGCATCAGGCTGGAAAGAAACCATCTGACGCTCCGCATTCTCATAGCCGCCCCATACCGCGAAAGAAGTGTCATAGGACTTCTCTCCCCGGTACAGGAGACTGAGCTCATTCATATTTAAAAAATCACTGAACATCACTCTGTTTTTCTGGTATGCCTGGCGGGACAGATCAGAAAAACGGCGGATCAGCTGCTGATCTTCTCGATTCATGCCATGTTCCGCCTTAGAAACCGGTCTGAATACCGGAGAAATCAAAGGCATCCATGATGCTCTGGAGATCGCCGGATATATCTACCGATGCCGGAGTAATGATAAATATGTAATTGCTAATCTTCTGAAGATTGCCGTCGATAGCATAACAGCAGCCGGAGGTAAAATCGATGATTCTCTGGGCAAGGCCGAGATCCATTCCCTCCATATTTAAAATGACGGTCCGATCCGCCAGAAGCGTCTCGGAAATTTCTCTTGCATCCTCAAAAGAGGTAGGTTTGATTACACAGACTTCCATACTCACAGAACTCGCCTTCCTTCCACTGCGCATAGGTGTTATTTTGCTTGAACTTTTCGGAGCGGCCTTCTCTCTCACAGCGCTCTTCTTCTCGGGGGTTCTGTCCTCTTCTTCCTCCTCGCGGTTTCTGGAGCCAAAAAGATGAAAGGAGGAGTTCTCCTGCTCTTCAGGAAGATCCTCGTCATCGTAGAGCTCGTCCTCATCATCGTAGTAATCTTCATCATCGCCGAGACGCATGAAATCCAGCAGTTTATCAAATGCTTTCATATTGAATAACTCTCCTATTTTCTCTGGTAGTTTCTCTCTCCAAAAATACCGGTGCCGACACGCACCATAGTGGCGCCCTCTTCAATGGCAACCATGTAATCTCCCGTCATTCCCATAGACAGGATATTCATAGATACATTATCAATGTTTTGCGCAGCTATGTCAACAGATAAATCCTTAATTTTGCGGAAGCAGCCGCGGTTTTCCTCCGGATCTTCCACATAGGGGGCAACGGTCATCAGGCCCTGAATTTTTACATTTTCCAGCGTGGAGATATCTTTCACAAGCTGAAGCGTATCCTCCGGCCGGACGCCGAATTTGCTCGCCTCTCCGGCGATATTTACCTCGATCAATACAGGCATGCAGATACCCTTCTTTTTCGCCTGGATATTGATCTCCTCAGCCAACCGGTAAGTTTCCACGGAATGATTGAGAGCAGCCTGTCCCACCACATATTTGACCTTGTTGCGCTGGAGATGTCCGATCATATGCCAGCGGATGTCTTTAGGGAGAACCGGGATTTTGTCCATCATCTCCTGGACCTTGTTTTCGCCGAAATCCCTGGCCCCGGCATCGTATGCCTCCTGAAGCATCTCCACAGGCTTGGTCTTGCTGACAGCGATCAGTGTGACTTCGCTTCGGTCACGCCCTGCCTTGTCACAGGCCTTTTGAATATTTTCTTCTACAAGTTTCAGATGTTCCTTTACCATTGTATCTTACCTCATGTCTAAATTAATATATCATATCATTTTCCTCCACTTCATCGCCCTGCAATACAATGTGGTCATAGAGAGCGATGCCGTAGGAGGTACCTGACGCTACGATTGTATACTCCTCTGTCTGGGACAGGATATCGATCTGTTTGAAAACCGCGTAACCCTTATTGACATTGTATACCCCCTGCAAAGTCGCGGTCTCGGAACCGACAAGATAGGAATCCTGGGAATCCGGTTTCTGCAGCGTGGTTCCCCTCGGAAGATCCTGGGGATCCACATAGTAATAGTCCTCGGTTTCATAGTAGATCGTAGGAATGATAAATTCGTCGTCGCCCTTCTCCGACTTTGCCAGAACGCCCCAGTCGCTGGAATTATTTCCCTGATAGAAATAATCTCTTGGAATGGTAAAAAATTCTTTTTTCGTTATGGCGGAATTGGGAATTTTCAGCCCCGTTTCCGAGTCGGACAGGATCTCTATATGGATAAAGCGGGAGGATGCATACCGATCCATGGAATCGTGCATGGAGAGAATCAGATAATACCGGTCCTCCTTCTGTTGAATCTGACATTGGGCCCATGTGGTGGACTGGTCCTCCGGGAAGCGGATCTCTACATACTCCCCATCTTCGTATTTTGAGGCGGTCTCCTCGTCGATTTCCGCGATAAGCTCCCAGTGGTCGGAAGTGACCAGCTTGTACACGGCCTGTCCTTCTGTCACGCTCTCCTGTCCCTTCAGGTCTGTGACAGTTACCCGCGAGGGATCCAGGTCTTCCTCGGTAAAATTGTCGGCAGTGACCGATTCATATCCATCCGTCTGGTAGACGACCAGCCCCGGTGTCTGGGCGTAGAGCATATGAAAGGTGCCCGCCGAGGAAGCTGTCGCCACCTGGTCCGCGAGCTGCTGAAGCAGATACTCGCTGCTGAGCTGCTGGATTTCAGCAGTCAGAGAATTCTTGAAGGCGTATACCTTCTGAAAATCCATATCGGTGTACTCTCCGGAAAAGGTTCCGATGGAGGAGGATACCCGGGATAAATCCAGTGCTTCCGTGTCCACCACATCGGAAGCTCCCGCCGTCAACTCATCGGTAATCTCGCCGGTGGTGTCGATGGAACAGATGCGGGTGCGTACCCCTGCCCTGCTGATATCCGGCGTAAAATAGAAAATATCGCCGGCAACAGGCGCCGTCACAATCTGTTCCTGGCGTATTGCCAGGGCCTGGTATTCCTGATTTTCGGCAATCGTACCCTCATTGACCTCATAGACGGTAATATTTTTTGAAGTCAGAAAGGAAAATACATGAAAGATTACGTAGATCAGTATGACACCGAAAATGATGACGCCGATATTGATGTGAATCTGTCTGTGAAATTTGATAATCTTGTCGTTTTTCTTTTTCACGAGCGCTCTCCTGCTTTGTTTACCATTCTATCATTTTTTCCGGGGAAAGACAATGTTGCCATGGCATACATAATCGGAAGAAATTTGTACCATACTATCCAAAAAGGAGGTATACCATGAAAGCATTAGATTACACCTTGCTGACGCTGGTTATTATCGGCGCTGTCAACTGGGGCCTGATCGGATTTTTCCAATTTGACCTGGTGGCGTTTATCTTCGGCAATATGTCCTGGATCTCGCGTATCGTATACGCACTGGTAGGTCTCAGCGGGCTGTATATGCTCAGCGCTTATGGACGGCTGAAGTCCTCATAACAGCGGAAAGAAAAAGGAGCTCTAAATGCTAGAACTCCTTAGGCGTCGGATAGGACCCGATGCCTACATATTGCCAAACTGTGTCAGAATCTGGCTCATGAGCAGATACAGATTGGATCGGCCGTCAGCGCCAAAGACGATGGAAATAATGGGCTCATTTTTCTGGTTTCTGGAAAACAGTACCAGGCAGTATTTTGCCTTTCCGGTGGTGCCTGTCTTTCCGCCCAGAACCGTGATGCCCTCCGGGGCGTCCTCATAGCCCAGCAGATACCGGTTGGTGGTAGCCCATTGCTGTTCTTTGGGCTGTCCGTCCGCTCCGCGGTATACGGCATCGTAGGAGGTGGTACAGAGAATTTCCTGATATGCCGGATTCTTTACGGCCTCCTGAAGGATCAGGTACATGTCATAGACCGTTGTGTAATGATTGTCGTCGTGCAGTCCGTTGGGATTGACAAAATGGGAATGGGTTGCGCCAAGCGCCAATGCCTCCCGGTTCATCAGTGCCACAAAGGTCTCCACGTCGCCGCTGACCGCCTCCGCGATTGCCACCGCCGCGTCATTGCCACTGCGCAGCATCATGCCGTACAACAACTGGCGCAGGGTCAGCACATCGCCGGCCGCCAGAATGCACACGGAGGAATCCGAGGCCTGATCTACCGCCCGCTCGCTGACGGTGTACTCCTGATCCAGCTTGCCGTACTTCAGAGCCACATACAAGGTCAGCAATTTGGTGGTGCTGGCCGGGTACAGGGTCCCGGAGATATTCTGGGCGTACAGAGTCTGCCGGGTGGCCGTGTTGAATACGCCGGCTCCCTGGGCGACCTGGGAAGTGACCTGGTCCGTTCCGATATCGGCGGAAGGCGGACACACCGTCGCCGAGAACAGATAGTCTTTCTTCTCCGACGCGGTGGCGCTCACAAGTCCGTATTCATATGAAGTTTGATAGATATCATAGCTTCCTGTCTCGCTGGAACAGCCGCCAAAAGTCAGCAGCATCGTCACAGCCAGAAGACAGGATACTGCTCTAACGATACATTTCACGCCAGTCAAGATCTCCTCTGTCCAAAGATTTAATCAGAAGTTCCGCGGTTGCCAGATTTGTAGCCAGCGGAATATTGTTCATGTCGCAGGCCCGCATGACATTGTTTACATCCGGATCTCTGGGTTTCGGACTCAGCGGATCCCGAAGAAAGATGACCAGATCAATCTCATTGTGTTCGATCTGCGCTCCCAGCTGCTGGGTCCCGCCCAGATGTCCCGCAAGATATTTGTGGACGGAAAGATTTGTAACCTCCTCAATCAGCCTTCCTGTGGTTCCCGTCGCGAACAGATTGTTTTTGCACAGAATGCCGCGATAGGCAATGCAAAAATTCTGCATCAGTTTCTTTTTTGAGTCATGGGCTACCAGTCCGATATTCATATACCGCTCCTCCTGTTTCTGTTTTTTGCCTGCATGCCAACGTTCAGCACGAGACCGAGCCCGATATAGAGAGATACCAGGGAGGTAAGACCGTAGCTGACGAAGGGCAGAGGCAGACCGGTGTTGGGCAAAAGCCCGGTTACTACGCCAATATTTACAAAACTCTGAAATCCGATCCAGGCCCCAATCCCGGAACAGATCAGTTTGCCGGAAAGATCCTTGGCTTTCCTGGCTGTGAGAAAACACTCGATTGTGATGATGGCCAGAAGCAGGACGATAACGATGCCTCCGGCGAAGCCAAGCTCCTCTCCAGCCACAGCGAAGATAAAGTCCGTCTGAGGTTCGGAGATGAAGTTGCCGTTCTTTACGGAGTCAAAGGCGTCGTTGAACAGGCCTTTTCCGGTAATCTGTCCGGATCCGATGGCCATGATGGAATTCTGTTGCTGATATGCCAGACTGGGATAATCCTCCGGTCGCAGCCAGGCGAGAATACGATTGCCCTGATAGCCCTCCAGGAAACCGCCATGGCCGCTGAGGACGAGAAGAACGATCAGAATGACCAACGGTATCGCGACAGCCAGCACAATCCCGACGATCCTGTAATCCAGTCCGGCCATAAAAATCATGGCGGCGATGATCAGAAAGGTAACGATGGTGGTGGAGAGGTTCGGCTCCTTCAGGATCAGAACAAGGGGAATTCCTGCCAGAATTGCGAGCTTGACCAGACATTTCGGCGTGTTGATCTCATCCTCCCAGCGCATGAGAATACAGGCAAAAAAGAGAATCAACAATACCTTGGAAAGCTCCGATGGCTGAAATTGAAAACCTGCAATTCGAATCCACCGTTGCGCCCCGCCACGCTCTACGCCAAGAACCAGCACCAAAAGCAAACTGACAATTGCGCCCACATAGTACAGCCAGCTGAACTGCAGAATGAAATCGTAATCAATCATTGCCACCACGGTCATGGCGGCCAGACCGAGAGCCATACCGAGAATCTGGTTTTTCATGTAATCGGAGTTGGCGCTGGTCACGACAGCCAGTCCGATTAAGGTAAGCAGAAAGGCTGCTATGATAAGTTTGATGTTCAGATTTCTGATTTTATAATTGTGAAACATGTTGTCTACCTGTCTTCTATCCTTTGTTGATACTGCTGTAGTCCAGAATCCGCCGACTGATCTTTGCGAAGGAACGTCCGGCGGCGCTGCTCTTCTCACTCATGAGCTGACCGTAATCCGTGCACTCTCCTGCTTTCTTGTCCTCATAGACGGTGCCGAGCACCGGAACGTGAAAGAACAGATGCAGATCCTCCGCGTCCAGCCTCCGGCGGCGCTGCCACCTTCCTGCGGGGAACCGGTTTAAGATCAGGTATCGGCCGGTCTGCTGTTGCCCGGGAAGTGTTCGGAAAATATAGGACGCGTCGCTGATGGATGCGGAATCGGAAGTAACCACCACAATCACGGAAGTCAAAAAGGGAGCCGTCATGTCAAACAGTTGACTGACTCCGGCCGGAGAATCGATCAGAATATAGTCGAAAGAGGCTTTCAGGTTCTCCATCAGGTAGGAGAATCTTTCGCTGTCCGGCAGGTAATCCGCATCAGCGGCAGCCGGCAGAAAATACATCGGCAGATCTCTCCAGGGATGAATCACCGCCTGGCGCAGCCGGCACCGGCCTTCCAGGACATCGGAAATGTCGTACACCACGGCCTGTTCCAGACCGAGAATGATATCCAGATTTCTCAACCCAAAGTCAAAATCGAGAAGCATGACTTTTTTATCTGATCGTGCAAGTTCTTTTCCGAGGTTTGCGGTAACGGTTGTCTTTCCCACACCGCCCTTCCCGGAAGTGATGAATATTACTTCACCCATGAAATTGCATCCTCCATATGGAATTTATATTTTTTTCAGAAGTCCTCCCTTGAGAGGTTCCATGCAAAGCCTGTCCTGCCATACCGCGATGGCAAGCGCTTCGTTTTCTCTGCGGCGCACCCGGCGATACCATTTCTCGTTGAGTGTCAGCTGATCTCTGCAGGTGCCGATCTGGGCAATGGATGCAGTCACTTCCTCCGCCACGATGAAACAGTGGTTGTCCTCCGGGATGCCTGCCAAGGCCTCGCCTTCCAGGCTGCCGAAAATAATGATATTTCCCTTGGCCATCACTTTTGCCCGGGGCTTGACGTTCCCAAGAATCACTACGCTGGTATCAAAAGAGACTTCCTGTCCGCTTTTGATGCTTCCTCTGATAATTTTAGCATGTTCCAGCGTATTTTCATAGTAAATCCTGTCGATTTTCTTCTTCTCTTCTCTGTTTTTCGTTTCATCGTTTTCCAGAACCATGGAAATCCTGAGATCAGAATTCAGTTCCACCGCCTCCACAAGGACGGCGGCTTCCTCCGTCGTCAGTTCCCTGCCCTCGAAGGACAGGGCGAGGGTCGCGCTTCCGAAGAATGTTTTCGCGCCCGCAAATTTTATACAAACTTCCCTGACCAGATCCTCAAAGGGAATCTCCCGATTCAGGTAGAGGGTAAGGCCGTAGGGACTGCTCTTTATGACAAGTGAATCTTTCATTTTTTCTGTCCCTGCCCCGGTTAGATTTAATCGCTCACGTCGTTTCCGCCCGCCACTTCGCTGGCCTGTCCGTTTAAGATATTTCCGGAACCGTTGAAATAGTAGTCCAGAATATCTCTGGAAAGCGCAGCCGCGTTGGAGGAAGTATATCCGTAGGTAATCCTGGTCGCGAGGGCGATCTGCGGATTCTCATAGGGAGCGTACCCCACAAACAACGCGTGGTTCGGATGACCGCCGATCTCGGCAGTACCGGTCTTTCCGGCGACGTTTACCGAGAAATTACGGAAGGCGCTGCTGTTTTCCACCACCATCCGCATACCGGAATGGATTGCACTCCACTCGGAGGCGTCCAGCACGTCGATCTGATTTTTCACACTGGAGCCGAAGGTTTCCAGCACGTTTCCGTCCTTGTCGGTTACCTTGTTCAGCAAGGACAGATTGTATACGGTTCCGCTGTTGGCTACCGCTGTCACATACCTGGCCAGACCGATGGTGGTCAGGTTGTTGTCAGACTGTCCGATGGCGGCCATAACCGGATATTCCGTGGCAATCTGGGAGGTGTTCTCCACCAGCTCAATGCCGGTCTTCTCCGTCAGGCCGTACATGGCGGCGTATTTCTGGATCTTCTCGATCCCCGCCGCGTCGCTGTAATTTCCGGATCCGGCCAGACGGAATCCCACCTCGTAGAAGAAGTAGTTACAGGAATCCCGGATCGCCTGGGAAACATTGATGACACCGTGCGTCCTGGGATAGGCCCAGCATCGCGGATGATTGCTGACATTCTCGTAAATGCCACGGTCCTGGATGGTTGAGGTCGTGGTAATTACACCCTCCGCCAGGCCCGCGGTGGCGGTAACCATCTTGAAGGTGGATCCGGGCGCCGTGCGCTGCTGTGTCGCGTGGTTGTACAGCGGATTGGACAGATTCTGGTTCAGATAACTGTAATAATCCGAATCCATCGTGTTCGCCAGCCGGTTTGTGTCGTAGCCGGGATAGGTCACGCAGGCCAGAAGCTCACCGGTGTTGGTGTCGATCATGACACAGGATCCTGAACTCGGTTCCAGTCCCAGCTGCGCCGGCGTAATCTCCAGAGTGCGGATCTTTTCCCGCAGGAAATTGAAGGCTGACATACCGCCGGAGCGGAGAGACTGATAAGCCGACTCATCCCAGGGAAGAATCCCCTGCTCATAGAGAACAAGGCAGAGCTGGTTGCCGGTAATCTGATCCTGAAGAATCAGGTACTGGTACACCAGTTTCTCAAAGCCGCTGTCGGTCTGGAGCTGTTCCAGAATATAGGTTACCAGCGCGCTGTAGAGTTCATCGGTATCTACATATTTCTGATCCTGGGCGAACAGGGTAATATCCACCCAATCCTGTTCGATGGCGTGAGTCAGGTAATCCTTCAGACTCAGGCTCTCGCTTGTCCATGCCTGATAGACCTCGTCGGTGCGGTCGATGGCGTCGGAATTGATGACTCCCTGCTCCCGCAGCATGGTGGCGATACGGGTACAGTACGCCTGATACTCCTCTGTCAGGTCACTGTAGACAGACGGAGAAGCCGCGGTCAGCTCGTCCTGAATGCCCGCGATCGCTGAGGCTTTCCGGTTCTCGAAAGCCTGGAGCATATAGCGTTCCGTGTCCGTGGCATCCTCAGCGGAAAAATGATCCGTGTCGATCAGGTTGTTGTCAATCAGAGCAAAATATACGTCGTAAATCGGAATCGGAATATCGGAGCCCTCCGTATTTTCGGTGGCGTGGAATTCCCGGATATTCTGTATTTTCGAGTAGACGATACCGGCGATCTTCTGTTCCAGCAGATTGTAGACAGCCGCCTGCAGATCCTTGTCAATGGACAGATAGACATCGTTGCCGGAAACGGCATCCTTATGATCGATAATCTGCAGGGGATTGCCCACGTTGTCCACATACACAGTCTCTGAGCCCTTGGTTCCTCTCAGATAGCTGTCCATATACTGTTCGATACCGGCCTTTCCGATCACATCGGTGGTATCATAGTCGCCGGTGTCTTTCAGTTCCTCATATTCGTCGGTGGAGATCGGACCGATATAACCGATAATATGGGAATAATACTCGCTGTCCACGTATCTGCGGACGGATTTCTGTTCCACATCCACCCCGGTCAGCGTGTTCTGGTTCTCCCGGATATAGGCGACGGTCTCGTCGGACACATCGCTGGCAATCGTGGTGGAGATATAGCGTTGGAAGGTATTCAGGCTCATGTTGTAGCGCACGATGGCAATCTTGTACTGCATGGCCTTGTCGTAATCTTTCGAGATGTCAAAGCGATCACTGATCAGGTATTCCATGATCTCATCCGCTGTGGCGTTGGCTTCATCAATATCGTACCGGTCATTGTATTTCAGATCGTTGATGGAACTGTGCCCGAAGATATCTGCCCGAAACCGCTGCAGGGAAGTGCCCTCATGAATGAACTCGTACTCTCCCGCGTCGTTTAGGGAAATGCCGAAATCATTGTCGATGGCATCGCCGTTTGCCTCCAGATTTTCGATGATGGAGGAAATCTCCGCGTTCAGCTTTTTGTTTTTTTCATCGGTATCCGTGTATGTACCCGTGTCCTCGATGGTAACGGCGTAGGTCAGCTCATTGTAAGCCAGCAGATTGCCGTTTCGGTCATAGATATTGCCTCTGGTGGCATCGATGGTCTCCGTGCGCTCCGCGGTCAGGTTGTAATTTTCCTGATACTGCTTTCCTTCGATTACCTGAAGATAAAAGAGGCGGCAGCCCAGAATCATGGCGAAGACAATCATCAGAACGATCATGACCCGGGTACGGGAAGCCAGAATCCCTGAGAAAAAATTTTTCAGCTTATTATTATCCAACAAATCTATCTGCGCTCCTTCTGTTTTCTTTCTCCAGCCATTGATTTACCTTGAGAATCAGATAATAGAGAAAGATGGATACCAGAATGGTGTAGACCATCTCCGGCAAAATGACATTGAAAACATAAAATCCGAACTCCCGGTTCTGGTACATGATAAACATAAAAAGATAGATAGCCAGACCGTACATCAGATCTGTCACGGCGATCAGAAACATGGGAAGTTTCAGGTCATCCCCGTAGAATATCTTTTTGAACAATCCGTTGAAAAATCCGAGATACATGTACAGAAGCGTGTAGAGCCCGAGATAATTTCCGGTGGCCATGTCCACGAGAAGGCCACAGAAAAAACCTACCGCCATGCCCTCCTTGCGTCCTCTCATAAAACCGAAGGACGCTGTCAGAATCAACATGAGATTCGGCGTTACCCCCGCCAGCTGCAGGCGGGAGAAAACTCCGGTCTGGAGAATAAAGCACAGAACCATCAAAAGGGCGATCGTTCCGATGCGTTTTATGACTGTCTTAATTTCCATTGTCCCCCACATCCTTTACCTGAGTGATAATCAGCACGTCCTGCAGATGTTTGAAATCCACTACCGGCGTCAGGGTTCCGGATTTGGTAAGATCGTTGGAATCCGTAGTCATAGTGGTTATATATCCGATCAGGATACCCGGAAGATACTTGTCACTGATATTGGAGGTAACGATGGCATCCCCCACAGAAACCGCGTTCTGGGTGTCTTCGAGGTCGGAGAAACGAACCGTGTTGCTCTCTGTCATGGAGGACAGGGAGCCGGATACGATACAATGATCCCAGGAGGTGTTGGTCATCCCGCTGATGTTGGTAGTGTCGTTGATGACGGTGCGGACAACCGAGTAGGTTGCCTGAACGTCGGTAACAATTCCCACAAGGCCGCCTCCGGCAATCACGTTCATATCCTCCCGGATGCCGTCGTCGGAACCCTTGTCGATGGTAAACGTGTCAAACCAGTTGCTGGCGCCCCGTCCGATGACCCGTGCGCCCGTGGTCTCGTAATTCATATAGGACTGATCCAGCTGATACAGTTCCTGGAGAGTTTCCAGTTCCTCCTGCTGAAGCCTGGTATTGTTCAGCTGCACCGAGAGATCTTCCACCTGCTGGCGCAGTTTTTCGTTCTCTGCCAGCAACTCCTCTCTGGTCTGTGCATCCTCATTGCTGATGGAGATGCTGCTCCCTACATAGTCCAGCCCCCGCTGCATCGGTACAAAGATGTAGCTGGAAATCAGCTGGAGAGGTCCGCCCGAGAAGCCGGTAACATAGCTGGTAAACAGCAGCATAATACAGAAAATCGTCAGTATTACCAGCAGATACTTACTTGGGATGCCGGCATTTCTTCTTCGCTTCATATTCTGCCCCTTTTATTTGAATATCCTTGCCTTTGGTGTGTAGCCGAAACGTCTGTACTTCTCATCCGAGAGCACCAGATGCAGGCCGTAGGCCGCTGAGACATCCGCGTTCTCAGCAACTTTAACAGAAATATTTGTCACTTCTGTGAACAGATCCGCCAGATCGATGATTTTGGAACTTCCGCCGGTGAGATAAATGCCGGAATATACAATATCCTTGGCCAGTTCCGGCGGTACCTTCTCGAGAATCAGGCGGATGGAGGTACACAGACTGTTCAGATCATCCTTGATAGCCTCGTAGATCATGGAAGAGCTGATCTCCATCTCGATGGGAAGACCGCTGACAATATCCCGCCCCACCACTTTCATGGTCTGTTCCTGCTGGGGCATGCGGGCGGAACCGATGTGTTCCTTCAGCTGCTTGGCGGTCTTTCTTCCGATGACCAGGCTGTGATTTCTCTTGAGATAGGTAACGATATCGTCATCCAGCTGATTTCCTCCGAAGGGGAGCAGATTGCTGAGCACCAGTCCGCCGAGGGAGATCACGGAGATTTCCGTGGTGTCAGCCCCGATATCCACGATCATGACGCCGGTGGGTTCGGTAATATCCAGTCCCATGCCGAGGGCATCCGCCAGGGGTTTCTCGCAGAGAGTCACGCTGCGGAATTTGATTTTCGATTTCATAAACATGTCGGAAAACGCCTTCTTCTCCACCTCGGTAATGTCGGTGGGGACGGTCGTGACAATGTCGGCGCCCTTCAGCTTCGCGTGAAGCAGTTCCTCCAAAGCGGTAAACAGCATGGTCTGCATGTTGTCAAAATCGGCGATGACGCCGCCGACGATGGGGAAGGAAACCTCGATGGATTCCGGCGCTTTCTCGTACATGGAATAGGCGTCATCCCCGTAGGCGTACATCTGGTCTTTCTCCACAATGGCGATGGCGTTTTTGATTCGCGTGACCTCGCCTGTGGATTTATTGTAAATCTTCAGGTTTCGTGTTCCTAGATCGATTCCGTATGCGTTACTCATTTGCGTGCTCCTTTCGGTTATTCCAATAACCTTTTCTCTTTAAAACTATAATAACAATGATCTCCGATAATAATATGGTCTGTCAGAGAAACATTCATAATCTTGCCCGCCTCGGCCACCCGGCCGGTAATATCGAGATCTTCTCTGCTGGGAGCCGGATCTCCACTGGGATGATTATGTAGCAGGATCACATGGGCGGCATTTGCCCGCAGCGCGGAGCGGAAAATCTCCCGCACAGAGACAATCGACGCGCAGTCCGATCCGACAGAGTGTACCTCATCCGCGATAAAGCGGTATTTCTGATCGAAAAACGCCGCTACCACCATCTCTTTTGTCCGGTGGCACAGAAACTCCATATAGTAGGATGCCACCGTCTCTGAATCCGTCATGGACATGCCCGGAAAGCGTACAGACCGGGTCAGTCTGCCGGAAAGTTCCACGAAAGCCTTCAGGGCTGCCGCAGTTTGCTGGTCAAAGCCGAAAAGTTTTACGAGTTCCCCCTGATTCAGGGAGATGAGGTTTAACATGCCCTGCCGCCGGTAGGAAAACAGCCGCTGCAGTTTTTCCTCCAGAGAGAGGTCTCCGCTCTGACCGAGAAGCGTGGAAAACAGAGCGCCGCTGCTTATGTTCTCCGCAGATGTCTGAAATTGTGTCTGTTGATACATAGCGTCCTTTCACTCTCTTCTTTCAGGATGCATATTCTCAAACAAAATCATTCAAATAATTCTAACATAAATCAGTAGCCTTAACAAGGTTTGCGTCACAAAGTTTTTGGAGAGAACACAAAATTCCAAGTTTCGCGTGGTACCAGGTCAGACCGCCCTGGAAGTAGGCTGTGTAGGGCGGGCGCAGGGGTCCGTCGGCGCTCAATTCGATGGAGGAACCCTGGACAAAGGCTCCCGCCGCCATGATGACCTGATCGTCGTATCCCGGCATATCCCAGGGAACCGGAGCCACGTAGCTGTCCACCGGGGCCGCTGCCTGAATTCCCTGACAGAAGGCGATCAGCCCTTCCGGCTTTCCGAAGGAGACTGCCTGTATGATGTCGTAACGGGGTTCCGTGGCGTTGGGGACCACGGGAAATCCCAGACGCTCGTAAATATTGGCCGCGAAGATCGCGCCCTTTAAGGCGCCGTTTACCACTGTGGGGGCCAGAAACAGTCCCTGATAAAAGGAGGGGAGAACATGTAAGCTGGCGCCTACCTCCCGTCCGAGTCCCGGGGAAGTCAGACGACATGCGGCGTTGTCGATGCACTCCTGTTTTCCGACGATATAGCCGCCGATGGGCGCAAGTCCCCCTCCCGGATTTTTGATCAGAGAGCCGACGATCATATCAGCGCCGGCCTCCAACGGCTCCGTTGTCTGCACAAATTCCCCGTAGCAGTTGTCCACCATGCAGATCACATCCGGTTTCACGCTCTTCACAAAGGCGATCAGCTCGCCGATCCGCTCCACCGAAAGAGTTGGCCGGGAGGCGTACCCCTTGGAGCGCTGGATGGTGACCAGACGGGTCCGCTCATTGATGGCTTTTCGAATGTTCTCGTAGTCGAAAGAGCCGTCTTCCAGAAGATCCACCTGGGCGTAGGTAATCCCGTACTCTGCCAGGGATCCCCGGGAGGGGCGGATGCCGATGACTTCCTCCAGCGTGTCGTAGGGTTTTCCCACCGGCGATAAGAGCTCGTCTCCCGGGCGCAGATTGGACATCAGGGCCAGCGCCAGCGCGTGGGTACCGCAGGTAATCTGCGGCCTGACCAGAGCGGCTTCGCCCCGGAAACAGTCCGCGTAGACTTTCTCCAGCGTATCCCGCCCGAAATCATCGTATCCGTATCCTGTGGTGCCGGAAAGGCACTCGGCGTTAACCCTGTTTTTCTGCATGGCGTTGATCACCTTCCACTGGTTGTACTCCGCCGTCTGATCCAGCGCGTCAAAACGCTCCTTCAGCAGTGCCTCGATCTTTCTGCCGTAGGCTGCCACCTCCGGGGAAATCCCGAAGTCCCGGTACATACGGTCCATTTCCTGTGCTGTATTCATTTTCTGTATATTCCTCCATCCTCTAAAACCTGTTTCATGTATGCCAGAATTTTTTCCTCATCTCCGTCGAAGGCGGTTCGGTCAATCCAGACCACATCCCGTTCCCTGCGAAACCAGGTGAGCTGCCGCTTGGCGAAGTGGCGGGTGTCCCGCTTGATACGGTAGACGGCCTCCTCCAGAGAGATTTTGCCGTCCAGGAAGTCCAGAATCTCCTTGTAGCCGAGTCCCTGCATGGATACCATATCCCGTCTGCAGCCAATCTCCCGCAGCCGGCGCACCTCATCCACAAGGCCGTTCTGCATCATTTTGTCCACTCTGCGGTCAATGCGGTCGTAGAGTTTTTGCCGGTCATCCGTCAGGACAAAATATACGAAACGATAGGGGGATGTGCGCTGCCTCTGCTGCGCGTTGTGTTCCGACAGCCGCTGTCCGGTGGTGTGGTGAAATTCCAGCGCGCGGATTACGCGTTTCCGGTTATTTTCGTGGATCATCCCTGCGGATTCCGGATCTGCCTGGGCGAGTAGGCCATGCAGATACCCGTTGCCCTTCTCGTCGGCCAGCTTCTCCAGTTGACCGCGGTACGCCTCGTCGGTTTCTTCCGTGAAGTCGATATCATAGAGCAGCGCCTGAATGTAAAATCCGGTTCCGCCCACAACGATGGGAATATGGTTTCTGGCGCAAATCGCTTCCGCGGCGGTCTTTGCCATCTCCTGGAACCGCACCACGTGAAATTCCTCCCATGGATCCAGCACATCGATGAGATGGTGTGGAATACCATCCATCTCATCCGGCGTGATTTTTGCGGATCCGATATCCATATGGCGGTAGACCTGCATGGAGTCCGCGGAGATGATCTCGCCGGACAACATGTTCGCCAGGGCGATGGACAGGTGGGTTTTGCCCGCCGCTGTGGGGCCGGTCAGAATGACCAGCGGTCTCTTTTCTTCACTCATATCACACGATCCTCTTGAATTTCTTCTCCAGTTCCTGCCGGGTCATGGAGATGATGGTAGGTCTCCCGTGGGGACAATGATAGGGATTGTCCAGGGAGAGAAGTTCCGTGATCAGTTCTTCGATCTCCGGCCGGGAGAGGTGCTGGTTACCCTTTACCGCCGCCTTGCAGGACATGGAAGCCACCCGCTCCATGATCATCTCATAGGATTCCCTTACCTTGATGCCGGAGCACTCGGACAGGACGTCTAAAAACAGCTGTTTCGGATCCAGGGAGAACAGGTTGCCGGGGACGCCGCAGATGGCGTACTCCCTTCCGCCGAATTCCGAGAGTTCAAACCCCATCTCCTCCAACGCTCCGCGACAGTTTTCAAGGGTCTCCTCCTCCTGGGCGGACAGCGTCACAACAATGGGAGGGCTGACCATCTGGGTGGTCATTTCCTTATCCTTCAAAAGTTTCATGGTCCGCTCGTAGAGAATTTTCTCATGAGCCGCGTGCTGATCAATAATGTAGAGCTTCTGCTCGAATTCCACCAGCCAGTAAGTGCCGAAAACCTGTCCGATGATCCGGTGGTTTCTGGCGCTTTTTGCGGAGAGAAACAATTCTTCCTGCACATAGTCAGCCGCTGCATTGCCGTCATGCTCCCGCACCATGACGGGGCCTTCGCTGTCGGCGGCCTTCTTCTGATAAAACTCCCGATATTGAGGTTCATAGGGGGAATCTTTATGGACAGACGCCGCAATCTCCTCCTTCAGAGCCTGCAGACGGGATCTTTCAAAGGGCTCCGGTCCCCTCTCGGGCTTCTCAGGCTTTTTCGGTGCTTTCAGCTCTTCCGGCTCTTCTGGCGCTTTCGGGATTTTGGTATCCGCTTTTGGCACCGGCGCCGGTTAGGAGGGCTCGGAGATCTCCACCTGAGCGATGTCCTCTCTCCGGGAAAGTCTGTGGGCCACAAGAAGGCAGAGGGCCTCCGCTACCGCCGGCCCGTCCTCGATACGCACCTCCTGTTTGGTGGGATGGACATTGACATCGATACCGCCCGGGGCGAAGTTCAGATGGAGCGCGCAGAAGGGATATTGATGCTGCATCAGAAATCCGTGATAGCCGTCCTCCAGACTCCTGGAGAGAAGCGCGCTCTTCACGTAGCGCCCGCCGATAAAAAAGTGTTCAAAGCTGCGGTTTCCTCTGGCCAGAGCGGAAGTGCCGATAAATCCCCTGATGGAAAAGTCATCGGAGTCCAGCGCCACATCCAGCACATTGGCCGCAATCTGGCGTCCGAACACCTGGTAAATCACATCCCTGAGGTTCCCGCTTCCGGAAGTGGCCAGCTTCTCCTGCCCCTGATTGATGAAGCGGAAAGCGATTTCCGGGTGGGAAAGGGCCATGTGCTGCATCAGCTCAAAGACGTAGGTTCCCTCCGTGTGGTTGGATTTGAGAAACTTCCTCCGGGCCGGTGTGTTGTAGAAGAGCTGCCGCACAAAAAAGGTAGATCCGTCCGGCGCGCCGATCTCCTCCATGGAGACCTCGCGGCCGCCCTCGATCACATAGCTGGTGCCCAGCATCTGATCCGCCGGTTTTGTGATCAGCTCCACATGGGCCACGGCGGCGATGCTGGAGAGAGCCTCCCCGCGAAACCCCAGAGAGGTAACCCCGGCCAGATCCGCGGCGGAGGTTATCTTGCTGGTGGAATGGCGCAGAAAAGCAAGGGGAACCTGATCCTTTCGAATACCGGAGCCGTTGTCCGTAATGCGGATCAGTGTGCTGCCCCCGTCCTTGATCTCCACGGTAATGGCGGTGGCGCCGGCGTCTATGGCGTTTTCCACCAGCTCCTTCGCCACGGAGCTGGGGCGCTCCACCACCTCTCCCGCCGCGATCTTGTCGATTGTTTCCTGACTCAGTACCTGAATATTGCTTGTCACCATCGATTCCTCACTTTGCTCTGCAGTTCGTCCAGTTTATTCAGAGCTTCCATGGGCGTGATATTGGTGATATCCAGCTCCTCCAGCTCCTTTATGATGTCATCGTTTTTGACAGTGTCGAAAAGGGACATCTGTCCCAGATCCACTTCGTCCAGCTTCTCCGGCTTTTTCGCCGCGCTGTCGCCGGACTGGGCGGCGATATTTCTGGCCGTCTCCACAATATCGTTGGTGCTCAGTTCCTCTACGATCTGTTTTGCCCGCTCGATAACCGTATCGGGAAGACCTGCCAGCTTTGCCACCTGAATACCGTAGCTCTTATCCGCTCCGCCGGGGATGATCTTGCGCAGAAAGACAATGTCGTCCCCGTTCTCCTTCACGGCGATACAGTAGTTGTTCACGCCGTCCAGCTTGCCCTCCAGTTCCGTCAGCTCATGGTAGTGGGTGGCAAAGAGGGTTTTCGCGCCCAGCAGTTTCGTATCGCTGATGTACTCCACCACCGCCCAGGCGATGGACAGGCCGTCGAAGGTGCTGGTACCCCGTCCGATTTCGTCGAGAATCAGCAGGGAATGGGAGGTGGCGTTGCGCAGAATGTTGGCCACCTCGTTCATCTCCACCATGAAGGTGCTCTGACCGGAAGCCAGGTCATCGGAGGCACCCACACGGGTAAAAATCCGATCCACAATACCGATATTGGCCTCTTTCGCCGGCACGAAACTGCCGATCTGGGCCATCAGAACAATCAGGGCCACCTGACGCATGTAGGTGGATTTTCCGGCCATGTTCGGTCCGGTAATGATGGATACCCGGTGTTTCTGATTGTCCAGATAGACGTCGTTTTCAATGAACATATCGTTGGGGATCATCTTCTCCACCACCGGATGCCGTCCGCTCTTGATATCGATGATGCCCTTTTTGTTCATCCTGTGCTTGCAGTAGTGGTTTGTCTCCGCCACGTAGGCCAGAGAGAGGAAGACATCCAGATTCGCCACCGCTTTGGCAGTCTTCTGAATGCGCTCGATCTGGGAGGCGATATGCTCCCTGATTTCCCGGAAATACTCGTACTCCAATGTGGTCAGTTTGTCTTCTGCCCCCAGAATTGTATCCTCCAGCTCCTTCAGCTCCGGCGTAAAATAGCGCTCCGCGTTGGCCAGGGTCTGTTTTCGGATAAAGTAATCCGGCACCAGATCCTTGTAGGAGTTGGTAACCTCCAGGTAGTAGCCGAAGACCTTGTTGTATTTTACCTTCAGATTCTTGATTCCGGTCTTTTCCCGCTCCTTGATCTCCAGATCGGCAAGCCACTGTTTCCCTTTGGTCTTCGCGTCCCGGTAATGGTCGATATCCTCAGAATAACCGTCCTTTATAATGTCCCCGTCCCTTACCGAGATGGGCGGATCTTCGGAGATGGACGCGTCGATCAGGGCGTGCAGATCCTCCAGGGGATCCAGATCCTCGCAGATCTGACGGAGCAGATCGCCCCGATAATCCGCAAGCAGGCTCTTGATGGGAGGCAGCATGGCGATGGAGGTCTTGAAAGCCAGCAGATCCCTGGGATTGGCTGTCTGGTAGATGACTTTTGTCATGATTCGTTCCAGATCGTAGATGGGGTTTAAGTATTCCCGGAGCTCTTCCCTGGTAATCATCTGGCGGTTGATCTCCTCGATAGCCTTGTGGCGCCGAATGATCTCATCGTAATCGTTCAGTGGCTGCTCTATGTAACTGCGCAGGGTTCTGGCTCCCATAGCCGTTTTGGTCTTGTCCAGTACCCAGAGAAGAGAGCCCCGTTTCTGTTTCTCCCGGAGTGTCTCCACCAGTTCCAGATTTCTCCGGGTCGCGTGGTCCAGCATCATGTAGTTGCCATTGATGTAGGGACGGATGTGGGTCATGTGCTCCAGGGAGGATTTCTGAATCTCGTAGAGATACTTTAAGAGCGCCCCCGCCGCGATGGTGCCGATCTCGAACTCCCGGAGCCCGAGGCTTTCCAGGCTGTTGGTCTTAAAGTGCTTTAAGAGCAGATCCGTGGACAGTTTCTCGTCAAAATAGACCGCGTCCAGGGAGGAGACCACCAGATGAAGCCGTTCTCTGATCTCATCCAGCGGGAAACCGCTGACCAGAAAGGCTTCGTTGCAGACGATCTCCGAGGGATTGTACTTGTAGATCTCGTCCAGGAGTTTTTTGGAATCCAGCTCGGTGACCAGAAAATCCGCCGTTGTCACGTCTGCCACAGCAATGCCATACTTGTCGTCCACAAAGGCGATGCTCATAATGTAATTATTTTTCGTCTCGTCCAGCGCCATATTGTCGATGTTGGTGCCGGGAGTCACAATGCGAACGACCTCCCGCTTGACCATTCCCTTGGCTTCCTTGGGATCTTCCACCTGCTCGCAGATGGCCACCTTGTACCCTTTGTTGACCAGTCTGGAGAGGTAATTGTCCAGAGCGTGATAGGGAATGCCGCACATGGGCGCCCGCTCCTCCATGCCGCAGCTCTTCCCCGTCAGGGTAAGTTCCAGCTCTCTGGATACCAGAACCGCGTCGTCAAAAAACATTTCGTAAAAATCGCCCAGTCGATAGAATAAAATACAACCGGGATTTTCCTTTTTTGTCTGCAGATAATGCTGCATCATCGGTGTGAATTCTGCCACGTTCTTTCCGTCCTGTTCTCTAGTCTTCTGTGATTTCGTATTTCTGTAATATTTTTTCCGCTGTCTTCAACCCGTCCATGGCCGCGGATGTGATACCGCCCGCGTAGCCGGCGCCCTCGCCGCAGGGGTACAACCCCTCCACATTGCTGTAAAAGCGCTCGTCCCGACAAATGCGCACCGGCGAGGAGGTACGGCTCTCGATCCCCGAGAGGATCGCGTCGTCCCGGTCGAATCCGCGGATCTTTTTCCCGAAAAGCTCCATTCCCGCCAGGAAAGCCTCATTGCATTCCGCCGACAACAGTTCCTGAAGCGGAGCAAAGTCCGCGGCGCCCTTTGCCATGGACGCAAATGCCCCGTAACCGGTGGAGACGCGTCCTCTTCGGAAATCTCCGAAGAGCTGCTGTGGAATCTTCCCGCCACAGAGGGCGAAGGCCCGTTCCTCCAGGCCGCGCTGATATCGCACGCCGCTTAAAGGATCGCGCTTGTCAAACTCCCGCTCTCCCACGGAGACGACGATGGCGCTGTTGGCATTTGCCGAATTTCTGCCGGAATAGCTCATGCCGTTGACCACAAGACGTCCCGCTTCCGAGGAGGCATTGACCACATAGCCTCCGGGGCACATGCAAAACGAGTAGACACCCCTGCCGTTTTGCAGCTTTGTGGCAAGTTTGTAGGGGGCCGGGGGCAGATGGATATCGCCAGGCTGAAGCCCGTACTGGCTCTCGTCGATCATCTTCTGGGGATGTTCGATGCGAAATCCCACAGCGAAATCCTTTGCTTCCATATGCACACCCGCGCGCTGGAGCATCTGAAAGGTGTCCCGGGCGCTGTGGCCGATAGCCAGCACCCCATCCCGGCAGAAAAATCGCTCCTCTCCCGCTCCAAAGCCCGCAAAGGATCCGTTCTCGATCAGAAGAGCGTCCACACAGGTCTCAAAGCGCACCTGTCCGCCCAGGCGACAGATTTCCTCCCGGATACCGGAGACAATGCCGATGAGAAGATCTGTTCCGATATGGGGTTTTTGATCCCACAGGATATGTTCCGGCGCTCCGAAACGCACAAAAGTCTCCAGGACAAAGCGGTTTCTCCCGTCCTTATCCTTTACCAGCGTGTTCAATTTGCCGTCGGAAAAGGTTCCGGCACCGCCCTCCCCGAATTGAACATTGGAGGCGGGATCCAGCATGCCTGTCTCCCAGAAGGCGGTCACGTCCCTGAGACGCTGCTGCGCCGGTCGGCCGCGTTCGAGGAGAATCGGGCACAGGCCCCACAGAGCGAGGAGATAGCCGCAGAAAAGTCCCGCGGGGCCTGTACCGACAATAACCGGAGAAGGCACCTGTTTTCGGCTGGAACCTTTCCGGAAGACTGCCGGGGAAAAGGCGTAGGTCACCGCATTCGCCCGGGAAATGTTCGGACGGTTTTTCCGACGGTTTAAAATTTTCTCCTCTCTGTCGCCGCAGTCCGCCCAGACCGTGTACACCGAATAAAGGGCCGGTTTTTTCCGGGCGTCAATGGACTTTTTCCGTATTTCCATGTGAAGGATATCCTGAGGCCGGCAGCCCAGCTCTTTGGCGCAGGCAGCAATCAGAGCTTCCTCCTTTGCGTTTACCGGCAGTTTTACCTGTTGTATCTGAATCATCTGTTCTCCTGTCTGTCTGCGGCCTCCGCCGCGTGATATCCGGCCACGTATCCGCTGGACCAGGCCCACTGCAGATTGTACCCGCCGCAGATTCCGTCAATATCCACCGTTTCCCCCGCAAAATAGAGCCCGCCGCAGAGACGGGATTCCATGGTTTCCGGAATCAGTTCCGCCGTGGAGACGCCTCCCGCCGTGGTCTGGGCAAAGTCGTATCCTCTGGTCCCGGTCACGGATACGGGAAATGTTTTGATCGCCCGCGCGAGGCGCCCCGCGTCCTTATCCGTCAGAGCTGAGAGCTCCCGGGTCGGATGCAGACCTGCCGCCTGGCAGACGCAGCCGTGGAGTTTGCGGTTGAGGAGTCCCAAAAGAGCGTCCCCCACCGTCCGGTTTTTGGCCGTGTGAAACATGCGCACGGCCAGCATATGCGAGAATTCCGCCATATCTTTCTCCGGGAAGAAGTCCAGTTTTGCCTCCACGCGTTTTCGACGATCCAGAGCCGCCGCGGCAAAGCGGCTGACCTGAAAGACCGGAATGCCGGAGATGCCGTCCTTTGTCAGCTGAAGTTCCCCCTCGTCCTCGCATTCCAGATGACCGTCCACGTAGAGGGACACACGCCCCCTCGCGCGCACACCGGCCCACTGGGAGAGAAATTTCCCCTTCGCGGTCAGGGGCACCAGAGAGGGATGGGTGGGAACGATTCTGTGTCCGAAGGCTTTCGCCGCCCGCAGGCCGAATCCGTCAGAACCGGTTTTCGGCGCCGCCAGCCCTCCCGCAGCCACAATGCATGTGCAGGCTTGGAAGTGGTCGGTCTCTGTGGCAATGAGAAAACGGCGCCCTCTCTTTTGGATTGAGACTGCCCGCTGCCCGCAGGCAATGGACACGCCCAGCCGGCGAACCTCCGCCTCCAGAATTTCCTGCACAGCGGACGCCTGGCCGCTGTAGGGATAGTAATATCCGTCACGCACGAAAGGATAGATCCCCAACTCTGCGAAAAGGGATACCAGCGCGGTTTTGTCAAACTGAGAAAAGACCGGCATCACAAAAGCAGGGTCATCTCCCCGGTAAAAGGAGATCCCCTGTTTTTCATTGGTATAGTTACATTTTCCGTTGCCGGTGGAAAGCAGCTTCTTTCCGGGCCGGTCATTCTGTTCCAGCAAAAGGACGGATGCCTGCCGCCTCGCGGCCGCAATCGCCGCCAGCATACCGGAAGCTCCGCCGCCGATGACGGCTACCTGGTAAACCTTATCCTCTGTACGCATTTTTTTCACCAGACACATTGTAGCACAAGGATTTGGCAAGGGCAAGAATGAACCTTCCCGTCGGCGCCTTATGAAGAATGATTCTCAAGAAAGTCATACAGTGTGCGCTCGTCCGTAAAGGAGAGACCCTGCTGAATCTGCTGTCTGGTCGCCTCATCCAGCATATCGTAGCGGATATCCGTATAGGCGTAGAATGTTCTGTCCGCTCCATAGTATACGGAGAGGTAGCCGTCCTCCACCACGAGGTAGTAGCGCTGTTCCCGGTTCTCGCCGCTTGCGGGGAGAGTGGAGGCGGCATCCTCCTCCTCTTCCCTGTCCTCCCGGATCAGAACCATCTCCTTTTGGCTGTCCTCCTCGGGGGCGGAGGCCAGTCGAACAAGGATGATACCGGCGGCAAACACCAGAATCAGGGCAAGAAAAATGCAGATACGTTTTTTGTTCATCATAATCATCACCAAAAACAGTATCTGCAATTTTTTTGTATTTATTTCATGAGACGCAGTTTTTTTGCAATATTTACCAGAAGATACCCCTTCGGAAACCGCTTGAGATCCTCCTCTGTCAACCCCTTCATCAGAAGCAGAGCCACGGCGTAAACGGCGACGCCGACGATGATGGAGACAATCGTAGCCACCGCGTTATATCCTGACAGAAGCTCCAGCAGGCGATAGCTTCCGAAAACGGCAACGCCCATGACGGCGGAGGCCGCTATGGGAACCAGATAGGTCGTTTTCAGGTTCTGTCGGGTGCCGCTGTAGCGGCGGACAGCCAGGCCGTTCAGCACGCACATGCACAGAGCGTAAAAGGCATTGGCGAGAACCACCGCGAAAATGTTCAGGTGGAAGAACAACATACATCCCACCAGAAATACGATGTGAAGTACCAGGGCCACAGCCGCGTTTTTGACCGGTACCTTCAGCCGGTCGATTCCCTGAAGCAGTCCGTTGGACAGGGTAGACAGGGAGTAGAACACAACGGCGATGGCACCCGCCATCATCATCTGTCCGGACAAAGGATCCGCGTCATTGAAGAGCAGCCGCATGATCGGCTGGGCGAGAACTGCCATTCCCACGGCGCAGGGGATCGCGATGACCATGATAAACCGGGTGGAGGAATGGATCTGGGTCCGCACGCTCTTCTTCTCCCCCGCGTGGAAAGCAGCCGTCAGACTGGGAACGCAGGAGGCGGACATGGCTGACGCGATGGAGACCGGCACGTTGATCAGGACCTTGTACTGACCGGTAAACACGCCCCACCACTCGCTGATCTGCGTGGCGTCATACCCCTGCAGATGGGCGATATTCTTGAAGATACCGTTGTCGATGATGGAACTGATATTGTAGATGGTGGTGCTGAGAAGGACAGGGATCGTCGTCAGGATCAACACCTTCATCATGGTTCCAAAAGCCTCCTTGACTTTAGTTCTGTCCCTGCGCACTTTTCGAAGGAAACGTCTGCGGAAGGTGACAAAGACAAAGAGAATAAAGATCAGCGCCGTGGCGGCTCCCGCCAGGGTACCGGCCGTGCCTCCAGCCGCCCCGTAGGCTGCGGCGTAGGCATCCTCATCCCCGAGGACAGCGCCCACCTTCGCCCCGTAGGAGAACAATAGCCAGGCGGCCACCACACTGACCACCGCGTTCATGATCTGCTCGGCGATCTGGGAGATGGCGCTGGGCATCATGGTGTTGAGGCCCTGGAAAAAGCCCCGGAAGACGCCGACGATAGCCACGATCAGCAGTGTGGGCGCCAAGACCTTTAAGGCGATGCTGCTTAGAGGCGTCTTTAACAGCGTGCCGGTAAAGAAGTCCGCGCCGAAGTAGACGATAGCCATGGCAGCGGTTCCGCTGACACCCGCGAAGAGCAGGGATCCCTTGAGTACCCGGTAGGCATCCTTGGCCTGGCCTTTCGCCATTCTCGCGGCCACCAGCTTCGACACCGCCAGCGGCAGGCTGTAGGAGGAAATCAGGAGAATGATGTTGTAGATCTCATAGGCGGTACCATAGAAATCATTCCCCGTTTTTCCGATGATAGCCGTCAGCGGCACCCGGTAGACCAGCCCGATAATCCGGCTGATAATGGAGGCCGCCGCCAGAATTGTGCCCTGCAGCAGAAACCCTGTATCGCTTTTTCTGATATTTTTGTTGCTCATGCGCTCTTCCTCTTCTCCTGTGGTCATTGCGTCGGCTACTGTGCTTCAAATTCCTCCACGGTGGCGTAGATTTCGGACCGGTCATCGTAGCTGTTCTGGATCAGACAAACCCAGGTCTTTCCGGGGTTTAAAACGATCTCGTTTCCGGCCGCGTCATAATAGCGGGTAATATCGCTGTTGGAATTTTTCTTCCAGGTAATGTCAACCATCTTTCCGTTGGTAAAGAATTTTCCCGTACCGGAACCGTTCAGCGGTATATTCAGATACTGGGTGCCGCTGTAGATGGAACTGGGTACAAACTGGAAAATAATATTTTTCGCGTAAACCTGGGAATTGTCCACAGCGTCGATATCCTCCTCGCCGAACTGAAACCTCTCATAGAGGCCGGTGTCTTTATTATACACAAAATACGGCTTATTATAAGGATAATAGGGTTTGATGACAGCGGCGTCCGCTCCGCCTTCCAGGGTAACGGGGGAATCGTCGGCTGCAAAAATCCAATGACCGCTGTAATCCTCCGCATAGGTGGTGTCATAGCCCTTTTTGGCGATGCCGGCGATAATTCCCTGACCGCTGGCGTAGGCGTTGTGAGGCGATTTCCTGTCACTGGTGCGGAAGAAAACCGTGGACTCCACGCTTCCGTCGAGGCCGCTGAGGTTATCCACGATACCGGTGTTGAGGACCTCCAGGCCCTGCACGCTCTGTCCGTAGTGAACGTACACCGCGTCGTATTCCGAAGCGATGTACACATAGTAGGGGCGGCAGCTGCGCACATTTCCGATGCGTTCCAGATCGCCGTAATTTTCCATGATGGCGACCAGACGGGTAATACCGCCCTCCACCGGGGCCTCATAGACCACGCCGGCAGAGTTGAGTCCGTACAGCGGAAGCGCCGCCTTGGTGTCCTCCATCATGATGGCAATGGGGCGGTTTCGTACCAGGGAGGCATCGATCCACTCTCCGGTCAGCAGGCTTCTCGCCTGGCCGGCATGGGGATCCGCCACCGGCTCGGGATCTTCCTCCACCGTGACGATGGATTTCTCGGGCTCTTTGTGCCCTCTCACATACAGTATTCCGATCACAACGCCTGCCGCCGCCAGAATGACAAGAATGACAAGCGCCAGAACTGTCTTTTTTCGTCTCATAGCTCCTCCTTATAACTCCCTTTTGCTCCCCTGTATCCTCTGATGCGTCCTGTAGGAATATTCCTGTCAGAGATGCCGTTTATATCCGGGGAATATGGATTCCCTCCAGAATCTCCTTCTGCCGGCGTTCCATGTCCGCGGCTTCCGTCTCCGTCATATGATCGTATCCCATCAGATGCAGCATGCTGTGGGCGATCAGAAAAGCGTATTCCCGCTTCCTGGAATGGCCGAAAGCCTGCGCCTGCTCCACGACCTTGGGAACAGAGATCACGATATCGCCCAGAAGCGCCTCCCCGCTTTGGGGATGGAACACATCCGCCGTCTCCTCCAGAGCCGAGAAATCTCCCGGCGCCGGGTAGTCGATCATGGGAAAGGACAGAACATCCGTCGGCGCGTCGATCTGACGGAATTCCCGGTTGATTTCCCGAATGGCTTCATTGTCCACAAGGGTCAGGCTGACCTCCGCCTCGTAGGGAAAATGTTCATAGTCCAGCGCCGCGGAAATTACCTGCCGGGCCACTTCCTCGCAGGAGAAATCGAAATGTTCGGTTGTCTCCAGATGAAATAACAGCGTCATCGCTTTCCTCTCCTCTTTTTCGCTCTCTTTTCCGCCTCCGCGTTCTTCCTCTCATAGTCCTCGTAGGCATTGACGATTTTCTGCACCAGCGGATGGCGCACCACATCCTTGCCGGTCAGCTGACAGACGGAAATCTCATCCACATTCTTCAGTACCCGCATGGCCACATCCAGCCCGGAGGCTGCTCCCGCCGGGAGATCCTTCTGGGTGGCATCGCCGGTAATGACTGCCTTGGACCCAAAGCCGATACGCGTCAGAAACATTTTCATCTGAGCCGGCGTCGTATTCTGGGCTTCATCCAGAATGATGAACGCGTTATCCAGCGTCCGTCCGCGCATGTAGGCCAGCGGAGCCACTTCGATCAGTCCTTTTTCCAGATTGCGCTGAAAACTCTCGGCTCCCATGATCTGATACAGGGCGTCGTAGAGGGGGCGCAGGTAGGGATCGATCTTGCTCTGGAGATCTCCCGGGAGAAATCCCAGTTTCTCCCCGGCCTCGATGGCCGGCCGCGTCAGGATGATCCGTCCCACTTCGCCCTTTGAGAAGGCGGTAATCGCCATGGCCATGGCCAGATAGGTCTTTCCTGTTCCCGCCGGGCCGATGCCGAAGACAATCATCTGTTTTCGAATGGCGTCCACATAGGTTTTCTGGCCGATGGTTTTCGGCTTGACCGGTTTGCCGGTAACGGTGTGGCAGATACAGTCGTCGGAGGCGTCCAGCAGGGCGTGGCTCTTGATGCCGCTGTCGCCGATGGAAAGCAGGTACTGTACTGTCTGTTCGGTAATAGTCTCGCCCTTTTTGGACAGGGCGAGCAGTTCCTCTATCACATCAGAAGCACTCTTCACGCTCTCCTCATCGCCCAGAATCTTGATATTGTCTCCGCGGGCGACAAAGGAAACGTGAAGAGTGCTCTCGATGAGTTTGATATATGCGTCGAATTGTCCGAATTTATTCTCCATGTGATCCATGGGAAGATCCAATAAAAGTTCATTGTAGCTCATGCTGGTCGTTTTCCTCTTCCACTGTGGTTTCCGTGGGAGACGGGCGCTTCTGCGTCATCGCCTGCTCTGTTTTCAGGGTTCCCTGCGCGAGGCACTCGCCATCCTTATAAGATATAATAACATTTTTTTCTATTGTTTGAATACCTTTTTGTGCCAAATTTTGCAAATAGAAGGAAAAATCTTCCTTTACTTTCTCTTTTGCCTCGTCCTCTGTCCGCTCTTTTCGCCGGATCTGATACTCCAGTTTTCGGATGCGCGCGCAGTCTATGGGGAGAAAATATCCGTTTCCGGCCACCACCTGGCTGCGCTCGATCAGCGTATCATAGCGCTCGTAGGGCTCCCAGATGGAATACTTCCACAGCCATCCGCCGTGGGGACCGAAAAGCGTGACATCCCATTCTCTTCCGGTAAAGACTTTCTCCTCGTACGTCATGGGGAAAGTGTCCTCGTACGTCAGCGAAGAGGCGACGATCACATCGCCGTCCGCCTCACAGTAGCGCGGCCGTGCTTCGCCGGTCATGGGATCCGTGAGTTCCACAATGCCGGAGATCAGAACGTCGCCGTTTTTGACTTCATCCCCCGCTTTTACCTTCGGCGTCCCGCTTCTGGTGACAATGGAGGATACCACGCCGTCCGCAGTGGAGACGAGATCGTATCCGCCGCTTAAGGTTTCCTCCGACTGTCCCACCTCGTCTTCCCAGCGCAGATTTTCCTTGATGTCTATGGTAAGACAGGTACCGGTCAGATCCGCGGAGACCCAGATGATATCGGTCAGCTCGTTTCTGAGTGTTTTCTCCAGAGTCTCCGTATCCACAGACGCGATGCGGCTGCCATAAAACCAGCGGTGCTCCTCCAGGAGCTGGAGAATCTTTTCGTCGCTGATGTAGCTGTTCCCTCGGATCTCAATCCGCCAGACAAAGCCGGAGGAGAGATACAGCACACCGAGGGCGAGAAAGCACCCCAGCGCAAACAGCCAGCGTTTCCGGTATCGATGAAGGAAAAAGGGAAGCCCCGCTCTCTTTTCAATGGCGCTTTTCGTTCCGGTCTTTCTCAGAAAAGGCCTGCTCTCCCGATAGTCCTCGACCGCGATGCAGCATACGATTCCCTCCGCCGTCCGCCGCACATTCCACAGTAACAGATCATTTCTCCCGCACAGATTCAGATACCGTTCCACGTCCCTGCCCCAAAAACGTACCTGGAGATATCCCCGGAAAAAAGCCAGAATGGAAAATATCATGGCCCCGGCACAACCTCCACGCGGCGAATGGTTCCGCTTACTTTCAGTTCCTCTTTGGTATAATAGTGGATGGAGAGTTCCTCCCCATAGATGAGCAGTTGTTCTCTTTTGGACTTGAGGGAGAGAAGATGCTGGTCAAACTGCAGAATCCCCTGATAGTTTTCCACCAGAAGTTCCCGGCTCCCCTGAAGTGTCAGGATCATGGAGCCGGAAAAGGGAAACATCGGGTCGGCCTTATGATTTTGTGATTTCGCGCGGTGCTGCCGCAGATCTCTTTTCATATTACACTATATGAAAAAAACAATATCTTATTCATCCAGCGCCCGGCGCATGGAGGCCACATATTCCCCGATATATTTTGGCGCGTCCTTGCCGTACTGTCCGAGAAGCTTCACAATGGCAGATCCTACAATCACGCCGTCGGCCAGCGTCGCCATGGTTTTTGCCTGCCGGGGATCGGCGATGCCGAAGCCGATGGCGCAGGGGATATCGCTGTTTCGACGCACCTCGGCGATCATGGATGCGAGATCCGTGTGAATTTCCTTTCGCATGCCGGTGACGCCGAGGCTGGAAACCACGTAGAGAAATCCTTCCGCCTCCCTGGCAATCATGGCGATGCGATCTTGGGAGGTAGGCGCGATCAGGGAGATCAGATCCACACCGTACTGCCTGCAGATGGGAAGAAACTCCTCCTTCTCCTCGTAAGGCACGTCCGGCAGAATCAGTCCGTCAATGCCTATCTCGCTGCAGGTTGAGATAAAGCGCTCGGAACCGTAGGAGAATACCACATTCGCGTAGGTCATGAAGGCCATGGGAACCGTTACCTCCTCCCGGAGCCCGCGGACAAAGTCAAAAATCTTATCGGTGGTGACACCGCCCTTCAGCGCCCGGATACTGGCCGCCTGAATGACCGGCCCCTCGGCCGTGGGATCGGAGAAGGGAATCCCCAGCTCGATGAGATCCGCTCCTGCTTTTACCGCGGCCTTTACCGCCTCAACTGTAGTCTCAAGATCCGGATCCCCGCAGGTAATAAAAGCGATAAATGCCTTTCTGTTGGAAAATGCCGATGCAATGTTACTCATGGATATCCTCCCCTCTGTAGCGGGCGATGGCGGCACAGTCCTTGTCGCCTCTCCCGGAAACGGTAATGACAATGATCTGATCTTTTCCCATGGTGGGCGCCAGCTTGCGCGCGTAGGCAACGGCGTGGGCGGACTCTATGGCGGGAATGATCCCCTCGGTCTTTGCCAGATATTCAAAGGCACAGACGGCCTCCTCATCCGTGACCGGCATATACTCCGCTCTCCCGATATCGTGGAGGTAAGCGTGTTCCGGGCCGACGCCGGGATAGTCCAGTCCGGCGGAGATGGAGTACACCGGCGCGATCTGTCCGTACTCATCCTGGCAGAAGTAGGATTTCATACCATGGAAAATGCCCAGCCGCCCGGTGTTGACGGTGGCTGCCGTCTCGAAGGTGTCGATACCTCTCCCGGCCGCCTCGCAGCCGATGAGCCTCACGTTTTTATCCTCAATAAAATGGTAGAAACTTCCGATGGCGTTGGATCCGCCGCCCACGCAGGCCAGCACCGCGTCGGGGAGGCGTCCCTCCTTCGCAAGAATCTGTTCTTTGATTTCCTTAGAAATAACCGCCTGAAAATCCCGGACGATGGTGGGGAAAGGATGGGGACCCATCACAGAGCCCAGACAGTAATGGGTGTCCTCAATCCGGTTGGTCCACTCCCGCATGGCCTCGGAGACCGCGTCCTTCAATGTGGCGGTTCCGGTCTTGACCGGGACGACTTCGGCGCCAAGAAGACGCATCCGGTAGACATTGAGGGCCTGACGGATCGTGTCTTCCTCCCCCATGAAAACCACACACTCCATACCCATCAGGGCCGCCGCGGTGGCTGTGGCCACGCCGTGCTGACCGGCTCCCGTCTCCGCGATCAGACGGGTCTTGCCCATCTTCTTCGCCAAAAGGGCCTGCCCCAGCACATTGTTGATCTTGTGGGCGCCGGTATGATTCAGGTCCTCCCGTTTGAGGTAGATTTTCGCGCCGCCCAGATCCTCTGTCATCTTCTTCGCGTAGTAGAGCCGGGAGGGTCTCCCCGCGTACTCGTTGAGAAGTTCCGTCAGTTCCCGGTTAAATTCCGGATCTTTTTTATAGTGTTCATAAGCTTTTTCCAGCTCAATTACCGCGTTCATCAGCGTCTCAGGAATATACTGCCCGCCATGGATTCCGAAACGCCCCTTTGGATTTGTCATCTCTCACTTCTCCTCTCTCACTGCGGCCGCGAAGGCCGTCATTTTCTCTCTGTCCTTGTATCCCCCGGTCTCGATACCGGAGCTCACATCCACGCCGAAGGGCCGCAGCCTCGCGATGGCTTCGCCGACATTTTCCGCGGAAAGACCGCCGGCCAGAAAATAGGGCCGCTGAATGTTTTCCAGCAGCTGCCAGTCAAAGAGCCGGCCGGTTCCTCCTCCCGGGGAGTCCAGAAGTACCAGATCCGCCGGACAGCGCTCCACAGCCGGAAGATCATGGATGCTTCGGAGACCGAAAGCCTTGATCAGAGGCGCTTTCGTCAGGGATTTCAGTCCGCGGATATAATCCGTGTCCTCATCGCCGTGAAGCTGCGCCGCGTCGATCACGCCTGCCTCCAGAAATGCCGCTACCGTTCGGGGATCTTCATTTACGAAGACGCCCACGGTCAGAATTCCGGGCGCAAGAAGCGCTTTCAGTTCCTTCGCCCGCGCAAAACTGACACAGCGGCGGCTGTTTTTCGCAAAGACGAACCCCACATAGTCCGGCGAAAGCACGTTTGCCGTCTCGATGTCACAGTTTCTGGACAGACCGCAGAATTTTATTTTTGTAGTCGTCATAGCACACCCCGCAGTCTTTTCAGAGCGGCTGTTCGGTCAGGCGCGCGCATGAGGGTCTCGCCCACCAGCACCGCGTCCGCGCCGATGTCCCGCAGACGGGCCACGTCCGCCGCGTCCCTCACGCCGCTCTCCGAGACGAAAAGAATATCGGCAGGAATCTCCTCCCGCAGACGGCGGCTGTTTTCCGTGTCCACAGAAAAATCCTTCAGATTGCGGTTGTTTACACCAATGATCCTCGCTCCCGCGGAAAGGGCCATGGACACCTCAGCGGCATCGTGGGTCTCCACCAGAGCGGAAATGCCCAGCTCATCGCAGATGCGGAGATACTCTGCCAGCTCCTCCACGCTCAAAATGGAACAGATCAGAAGAACCGCGGCTGCTCCCAACAATTTTGCCTCATATATCATATATTTGTCAACGGTAAAATCCTTGCGCAGACAGGGAATGGACACTTCGGCCGCAATCTCCTTCAGATAGCGGTCGTCTCCGAGAAACCACTTCGGTTCCGTCAGTACGGATACGGCATCGGCCCCCGCCTTTTCATAGGATCTGGCGATTTCCAGATAGGGAAACTCCGGGGCGATCAGCCCCTTGGAGGGGGAGGCTTTTTTGCACTCGCAGATAAAGCGAATGCCCGGTTTTGCCAGCGCTTTCTCGAAGGCGAAATCGCCCTTTGGAAGCGACAGGGCACGCTCCTTTATCTCCTCGAAGGGATGCGTTTTTTCTGCTGTTTTCACGCGCTCTCTGGCGTGGTCGGCAAGCTGATTCAGTATGTTCATCACGGTTCCTCCTGGGGCTGATTGCTGATCTCAATCAATTTTTGCAGAGTCTCTGTGGCCTTGCCCGAGTCGATCAGTTCTCCCGCAAGACGGATTCCGTCCTTCCAGCTTTTGGCCTTTCCGCCGATATAGAGGGAAGCTCCGGCGTTCATCAGAACGGCATCCCGCTTCGGGCCGCCCTCGCCATGCAGAATTTTTCTGGTAATCTCCGCGTTTTCTCCGGGCGTTCCTCCCGCCAGATCTTCCCTGCGGCAGCGCTGCAGGCCGAAGTCTTCCGGCGTTACCTGGTACATCTTATACCATCCGTCCTTGATCTCGCAGACGGTTGTGGGAGCGCTGACGGAGATTTCGTCCAGCTTATCCTGGCCGTAGACTACCATGCCCCTGCGTACTCCCAGATTGATCAGCACCTGGGCCAGCGGTCCTACCAGATACTCATCGTAGACGCCCAGAAGCTGCATGCTGGGACTGGCGGGATTTGTCAGCGGACCGAGAATGTTGAAGACAGTGCGGAAACCGAGTTCCTTTCGGATTGCGCCCACATATTTCATGGAGGTGTGATATTTCTGGGCAAAGAAGAAACAGATGCCCGTTTCCTCAAGAAGCCGGACGCACTGTCCGGGGCTCTGTTCAATATTCACGCCGAGCGCCTCCAGGCAGTCAGCCGTTCCGCATTTGGAGGAGGCAGCCCGGTTGCCGTGTTTTGCCACCTTCATGCCACCGGCGGCGCAGACCAGAGCGGAGGTGGTGGAAATTCTGTTTTGTTTTCCTGTGTACCGCCGCAGCCTGCCAGAATCAGACACATCATAAAAATCGGAAGCAGACCTTTTCCTACGCGCATGAACAAGTTTTCTGTCCTCCCTGATTCCTTACCTGAACAATACCATTTGCCCCATCGATATCACGGATGATTTCTCCCACCGAGGGAACCGAAATATGTCCCGACAGGGGATTCTTGATACTGAGTACCGGCGTGGTAATGGTCGCCTCCACATCGGAACGCTCAAAGGCCAGATCCGTGTCGATCATCTCGCAGTTAATCAGCCGCAGGTCTTTGCAGTAGCACAATGGCTGGGTGCCGATGATTCTGCAGTTTTCAAAAGTGACATGCTCGCAGTACCAGGCCAGGTATTCGCCTTTTACCACACTGTTCTTCACAACAACGTTCTTCGCGTGCCAGAAAGCATCCTTTGTGTCAAAGGTACAGTTTTCAAAAATGGCATCCTCGATATACTGGAAAGAATATTTCCCTTTCATACGCACATTGCGAAACTGCAGATGGGATGAACGCATCATAAAATATTCGCTCTCGGCGTCGCAGTCCTCCATTTCCATACCTCTTACCGACCAGCCGAACTCGGGAGAGACAATGTCGCAGCCATTCAGCTTCACATCGCTGCACTCCCGCAGCGCTTTGATCCCATGCATTTTGGTATCAGTAATCTCGATGTGATCGGAATACCACAGTGCCGCCCGACACAGCTCTGTCATCTCGGAATCGCTGATCTTCAGCCCATGATCATGCCAGAAGGGATAGCGGAGATTAAAGAAACAGCGCTGTGTCTGAATATTGCTGCATTCCTTGAAAGCGCTCTCCCCGTCCGCAGGTCCGTCAAAAGAACTGTCCTCCACGAGAAGATCCCGGCTCCCGTAAAGCGCCCGCTCCTCATCAAATGTCTGGTTACGGATAATACTGGTCTTATTCATTTTACTTCCTCCTTCTTCTGCTCTCGTCTGATCTGATTCGTTTGATCCGCTGTCTGTTCTCTCTGTATCTGGTAGACCAGATAGTCCAGACAGTCAATCCGTCTCTGTTCTCTGTGCATCTGATCCAGCAAGCTGTCACGGTGCCGGGATAAAAGTTCCATCTGTTCCGAAAGGGTTCCCCTTTTCAGGCATTCCATAAACTGTTCGATTGTCTGCTGACTGCATCCGGCATCTTTCAGATTCCGCACAACATCTTCTTTTGACTGGCGAAACATGTTCCCGCCTCCTCCTTTTCTTTTATCCAAAGTATAGGTTCCGCCTCAACAAATAGCAACTACTTATATTTTATGCTTTTGCATACTTGTTGTTTATGGAATTTCATGATACACTTGCAACAGGATTGTTTATGAAACGTTCTGTGCATGTACGGCCAATCATTTATAAAAGGGGGTTTTTAAGCATATGGAAATTCGTGTGTTGGAATATTTTCTCGCGGTGGCGAGGGAACAGAATATTACAGCGGCGGCGGAAGCTCTGCACATCTCCCAGCCTGCTTTGTCCAGACAGCTGAAAAATCTGGAAGAGGAACTGGGAAAACAGCTTCTGATCCGGGGCGTAAAGGGCTCCCGCAAAGTGCTTCTCACCGAGGAGGGCATGATTCTGCGCAAGCGGGCGGAAGAAATCCTCTCTCTCGTTCAGAAGACGGAAAAGGAAATCACGCTGTCGGATGAGGCAATCGCCGGCAATGTGTTTATCGGCGCCGGCGAGACGGAAGCCGTGCGTCTCTTTGCCAAAACCGCTATGAGGCTGCGTCAAAAATATCCGGATATCCGCTACAACATCTCCAGTGGAAACGCGGAACATGTGTTGGAATATCTGGATAAGGGACTGATCGATTTCGGATTGCTTTTTGTGGAAGTTGATCCGCAGAAATATGAATGGATGCCTGTCCCGGCCAGGGATATCTGGGGCGTGCTGATGCGAAAGGACGCGCCTCTGGCGGGAAAAGAGTATATTTCACCGGAAGATCTCTGGGATAAACCTCTGATTGTCTCACAACAGAGGGGAAAAGATTCCGAGCTGAATCGCTGGCTTCAAAAGGGAGAATCGGAATTGAATATTGTCGCCACCTACAACCTGATCTACAATGCCTCCCTGCTGGTGGACGAAGGGCTCGGGTATGCCCTGTGCTTTGACGGGCTCATCAATACCAACGGCAGCAATCTCTGCTTCCGCCCCCTCGCCCCGCAGCTGGAGGCCCCCTGTTTCATCGTCTGGAAAAGATATCAGATCTTTTCCAAGGCGGCAAATATTTTCCTGCAGTCTCTGCGGGAAATGTTTACAGGGCTGACCTAATTTTCTGTCTTCTGATTTCCGACCGACCACACATGCTGTTCTTTTGCCGCGGCCGGCGTATTCTGGGCCATTACACCCACAAGCTTATGAGGTACATAAGCCTCCTCCAGATAGCTGATTTCCTCCGGCGTCAGCACAAGATCTACCGCCTTGGCCGCGCCCTCGATATGATGCATTTTCGTCGCACCCACCACCGGGGCCGTCACTTTGGTCAGCAGCCAGGCCAGAGAAATTTCCGTCATGGAAACGCCCCGCTTTTCTGCCAGTTCGGCAACCCGGTCAATAATAACAGCATCCTGTTTGGCGGTCGCATCATACTTGAATTTCGCGTAGCTGTCCTCCTCCAGTCGTTTGGATGTCTCTCCGGGATGTTTGGAGAGCCGGCCGCCCGCAAGGGCACTGTAGGGCGTCATGGCGATATTGTCCTCGGCGCAGAGCTTTGCCATCTCCCGCTCTTCCTCACGGAAAATCAGATTGTAATGCCCCTGAATGGATACAAATTTCGCGAAGCCCTCCTTCTCTGCCAGGGCGTTGGCCTTTGCCAGCTGGTAGGCAAAGCAGTTGGAAATACCGATATAACGGGCCTTCCCGGCCTTTACAACGCGATTTAAACCGTCCATGATATCGTAAAGCGGCGTCTCGTAATCCCACATGTGATAGATATAGAGATCCACATAATCGAGACCGAGATTTTTCAGACTGGTATTGATCATGTTTTCAATGTGCTGTTGTCCGGTAATTCCCTCTGCGATCTCATCCTGTGTTCTGGGGAGAAATTTGGTGGCGACTACCACATCGTCTCTCTTTGCGAAATCCTTAAGTGCCCGGCCGACGTACTGCTCGCTGGTACCGCTCTGATAGCTGATGGCTGTGTCGTAAAAATTGATGCCCAGTTCCAGTCCCCTGTGGATAATCTCTCTGGAATGCTCCTCATCCAGGGTCCAGCTGTGCTGGCCGTTTTTCGCGTCGCCAAATCCCATGCATCCCATACAGATACGGGAAACCGTCAGATCAGAATTTCCTAATTTTGTGTACTGCATATTTGCCTCCTTATTTTAATGACATACATTTTCCGATCACATCGCCAGTCCTCAGATATTCGTAGGTAGGCATTTCGAAGAGTACCGGCTTTAAGATATGATAATCGATTTTTCCCTCTTCATTCAATACCGTTTCCTCGGCGTATGTAGCGTCGATGGTACAGATAAAGCTTTCAAATCCCTTCGTCTCGTAGATATCTTCCACGCTGCATACCATGGTTACCGGCGCCTGGGAAATCATCGGCACGCCGGCGTCATCCAATATGTAGTCAAACAATTCGGATTTGTCCTCCTTATTGCCGCTGACGCAGCCGGAGTGGTCCGCTTTGGCAAGCATTGCCTCATCCACGATGTTGATGGAGAGCTTTCTGCTTTCCCTGATTCCCTGATTGGTATAATGAGCCGCAGCCAGGCTGACCATCACATGATCATGGCCGATAATACCGAGATGGCCTACCAACAGCCAGTTGGGTTTGCCGTTTACCATCGCCCCCACAACTACCAGGGGTGTGGGATACAGAGCCAGTGAATTTCCAATGTTCTTCTTCATAATTGCTTTCCTCCTGCTACTATTTATTATGTTTTATTTCAGATACATACAGTATCCTTCATTGGCGGATTCCATTTACGGATCTGACAGGGATTCCCGCAGGCAATGGCATTGTCCGGAATCGATTTCGTCACGACGCTTCCGGCGCCGATAACCACGTTATCTCCTATGGTAACCCCCGGCAGAATCACACTGCCGCCGCCGATCCAGGTATAGTTTCCGATGTGTACCGGCAGTGTCTGCGTCTTGACTGCCGCGACTCCGTCAGGTTCGTGCCAGAAGCGCTCCGCTCCGTCGAGGGCATGTACGGAGGTATAAATCTTGACATCCGGCCCGATCATGGCGCATTCGCCGATTACGATCGGCGCAGTATCCAACAGGGTGCAGTGCATATTGATGAGGCTGTTGCTTCCCAGATGAATATTCTTTCCATAATCCACATAGATCGGCTGATTTACACGGGCATTTTTCCCGATCGCACCAAAGAGTTCTTCCAGAACACGCATTCGATCATCCGTATTCTCCGCAGGAATCTCATTGTACTGACGCATCAGGTTCTTGGCCTTATTTTGCAGTCTCCGAAGTTCCGGATCGCGGGCGTCATAGATTTCCCCGCTCTGTTTCTTTTCCAGTTCTGTCATTTTATATCTCCTTACCTCAAGTGTTTTCCGAGATCATACGCTTTTTGTGGGAACCGGGAATGCTGCGTCATGGAAGGAGTTCCACATCCATAGCCGAGCACCGTGCCCATATCCTGCAGATTCAGATAGCGAACCAGTGTCTTATAATGTGTCTCCAGCGCTTCAAATGTCCAGTCATCACTGTTCCAGGCAGCGGTCAGCAGAGCGGATTTCATGTGCTTTCGCTGGATAGAACTGTTGAAAGCGCAGAAGCAGTCAATCATGGTTTTCAGTTGAGCGGACATTCCATAATAGTAGAGAGGCGTGACAAATACCATCATATCAGCCTCCAGGATTTTTTTCCGAATTCCATTCACGTCATCTTTCTGTACACAGGGGCCCTCGTATCCGCAATGAATACAGCCTGTACAGGGATGGATATCTGCATGAGCAGTGTCTACGATTTCTATGATGTGACCGCTTTCTTCCGCTCCCCGGCAGAAGGCGTCTGCCAGCATATTGGAAGAACCTGTCTTGTTCGGGTTTCCCTCTAAAACAACGATTTTCATAATTTTCCTCCTGGAAATAACCTCTACTTCATTTCCTTTTCCCAATAGCGAATGACATTCAGCGGCGTTTCAGACGCCAGCCGCTCCATTGTTTCGATCTCATTGGCAGACAGTTCCAGCGCGGCCGCTTTTGCGGCGTCCTCCACCTGGTACACTTTTGTCACACCGATGATGGGCAGCGTACCCTTTGCAATGGCCCAGGCCACCGGAAGCTGGGCAATGGCTACTCCGTGCCTGTCGGCAATCTCTTTCAGACCGGTATTCAGTTTCTCCAACTGGGGCAGCATGGGGTTGTACACTGCGCCGCGGTCAGAATCCGCCGGGAAAGGATGCCGGGTGTCATACTTGCCGGACAGTGCTCCCTGCTCCAGCACCATGTAGGAGAAAAACGTAATGTCGTTTTTCCTGCAATAATCGAGGATGCCGGACGTTTCAGAGGAACGGTTTAAGAGACTGTAGTGATTCTGGATAGCGGCAATCTTCAGGCCTTCAGCCCCCAGAATAGCGGCAGCTTCCCTGATTTCCGCCAGATTGTGGTTGGACAGGCCGATGCGACCGATCTTTCCGGTTTTGGCCAGGGGGATCAGCTTTCTTGTCCACTCCGGCGCACCTACCGGGTTATGAATCCAGTAGATATCCATGTAGTCAGTCCCCAGCAGTTTGGCACTGGTTTCATACAAGGCAACGACTGCGTTCTCCGCATTGGGATCCGCGCACTGGGGTGTGAACTTATCGGAGATGAAATAGCTGTCACGAGGTACCGTGCGCAGAAATTCGCCCAGAATTTTCTCGGACGTTCCCATGCCGTAGGCATAAGCGGTATCCCAGAGGTTCAATCCGGCCTTCATGGCTGCGTCAAATACAGGGCGAAGATCCGCATCGGTCAGCTTTCCGCCAAAGGTTCCATCATTTCCCCAGGCCCATGCGCCCAGCGCGATTTTCGGTAATTGTTTCGATTCCATATCGTATTCCTCCCATTTTTGTTTGCTTTGTTTTCCAGTAAGGTTTCCTGATTTCTGTTCTTATTATATAGCGGCGTTTTTATAATGTCGAATACTTATCTTTCATCTTTATCCATGCATTTGATGTATGGATGAGACAATAATCGAAT
>JABLTR010023382.1_pt1 | contig 47630 bp, 50 predicted proteins | sample 7160071 | NCBI WGS metagenome assembly JABLTR01 (sample SAMN14651230, study PRJNA627086) | human gut metagenome | isolation source: feces | host: Homo sapiens | reverse complement strand
CTCCACGGTGATGACGCCGTCAGAGCCAACCTTCTCCATGGCCTCGGCGATCAGGGTGCCGATCTTCTCGTCGCCGGAGGAAACGGTGCCAACCCGGGCGATGTCGTCACTGCCGTTGACGGGCTGGGAGTTCTTCTTGATGGCTTCCACAGCGGCCTTGGTGGCCTTGGCCATGCCCTTGTTCATCACCACGGGGTTGGCGCCAGCCACCAGGTTCTTCAGGCCCTCATGGATGATGGCCTGGGCCAGCAGGGTGGCGGTGGTGGTGCCGTCGCCGGCCACGTCGTTGGTCTTGGTGGAAACTTCCTTCACCATCTGGGCGCCCATGTTCTCAAAGGGATCCTCCAGTTCGATCTCCTTGGCGATGGTCACGCCGTCGTTGGTGACCAGGGGGGTGCCGTAAGCTCTCCACAGGACCACGTTGCGGCCCTTGGGGCCCAGGGTGACCTTGACGGTGTTGGCCAGCTTATCTACGCCGCGCTCCAGTGCCTGGCGGGCTTCTTCTCCATAACTGAGCATCTTTGCCATAGTATATCGTCTCCTTCTATTTTAAGGTGATGGGTTGGGTTAGTCTTCTACGATCGCCACGACGTCGCTCTGCTTGACGATGGTCAGCTGCTCGCCGTCGATCTTCACTTCGGTACCCATGTACTTGCTGGTGATGACCTTGTCACCGGGCTTCAGGATCATCTCCACTTCCTTACCGTCTACCATGCCGCCGGGGCCCACAGCCACCACAACGGACAGGTCGGGCTTTTCCTTGGCAGCGGCGGTCAGGATGATGCCGCCCTTGGTGGTTTCTTCTGCTTCCAGGCGCTTGATCACAACACGGTCAGCCAGAGGTTTCAATGTCATTTTGAGGTTCCTCCTTCAATATATGTTCAAATTCTTTCTTACTGGTTCGGTTTAGCACTCTTTTTACCGGAGTGCTAATACAAGTATTATAATACCCTTCCTTTGCCAATTCCGCAACATTGAAATTTCTGAAAAGGAAACGGAATCCCTCTTCTTTTTTGTGCATTTTTCTGGAATCCGTTAGTTTGCTTTTTGTTTGGGCGAAACACCCGGTTTTTTCCCGTATTGATAGAGGTTACACTGCAGCATTCCGTTGTAGAGTTTTCGTTTTTTGTCGGCAGGCGCCCCAAAGGCCCGTTCAAATGCCGGATGGGCAGAGAGGACAGAAACCCGCCATCCTTTTGGCAGTCCTCTGACTGCCCTGCCAAAATCTCGGTAGAGTTGTGCTGCCATCTGCTGATCCAGCAAGCGCTCGCCATAGGGAGGATTGCAGACAATTCTGCCGTATGGTTCCTGCCGGGAGAAGGCACAGGCGTCCCCTTGGGTAAAGTGCACCAAGTCTTCCACGTCCGCCTTCACTGCGTTGGCCTGGGCCAGATGGACTGCAGCGGGATCGATGTCCCCGCCCCAGATGTCATAGGTTCCATCGTACTCTAAGTCCATGGCTTCGCCAGCCCCATCCACCCAGGTTTGGGAGGGAAGCCAGTCCCATTTCTGCGCGGAAAAGGTGCGGTTGAGGCCAGGGGCACGGTTTTTGGCGATGAGGGCGGCTTCAATGGCGATGGTACCGGAGCCGCAGAAGGGATCACAAAAGGGATCCTTCCCCCGGTAGCCGGAGAGAAGCACCAGTGCGGCCGCCAACGTCTCCCGAAGGGGGGCCTCCACACCGACTGCGCGATACCCACGCTTGTACAGGCCGGGGCCGGTGGTGTCCAACATCAGCGAGGCCTGGTTTTTCATCAAGCTAAATTGGATCTGATACAGGGCACCGTCCTCCGGCAGCGTTTCCCGGTGGTATACGCGGCCCAAACGGGTGGCCACGGCCTTCTTCACGATGGACTGGCACGCTGGGACGCTGTGGAGCACAGAGTTTAGGCTATACCCTTTCACCGGGAACTGGCCCCCTTGGGGGATCCACCGCTCCCAGGGCAGGGCTTGCACCCCTTGAAACAGCTCCTCAAACGAACGGGCAGGAAAGCTGCCGACCAGAAGCAAGACCCGTTCCCCGGTCCGAAGGCGAAGGTTTAACCGGGGAATGTCCTTCGCCTCCCCCTGGCAGAGTACCCGGCCATTCTCTGCCCGGGTTTCCGCCATGCCCATGCGGCGCAGTTCGTCGGCGGTCAACCCCTCCACCCCCAGCAGGGTGGGAACTACAAAGGTGAGTTTTTCCATTGCCATCCCCTTTCTCTCTATTGATGGAAACGATCTTTCGCAGTATACGCGGTATTTGCCGCTTTGGCAAGCCGCCTGCGGAAACTTGTGCGGAGGGGGTCTTAATTTTTACCCGCTGCTTCTTAGTTTACGCTGTGGCTGTTGCTTTGCATCGGGCGCCCTGCCTAAGATGGGGACCAACGGTCCCCGGGCTCTAAATGTGACAGGATCCCGGCAAACGATGACAGCCATCGCTGCAGAAGGGAAAAAAGCGCGATAGGATGGACATGCCCCGTGTAGATCCCCCCGCCTGGGACATACTACTCCCGTATTCCATCGGAAGGAAGGTATGTCCTATGAACCTGATCCCCTGCACCGACCCCTGTATCTATCAGCGAGACGGCCGCTGCACCTTGCCCAGGGCAGGGTCCGGCGGCTCCCCCACAGGAAGCCATGGATGCGTCCATTTTCTTCCTCGGCAGCCGGCCTCACAGCAGAACCGCCAGGGCCTGGCGGATGTTTCGTACCGGGATCAACTGTAGCCCGTCCGGTGGTACGATGCTTTCCCTGCCGTGGCGCTGGGGGACCAAACACTTGGTAAAGCCCAAACGTCGCACCTCCGACAGCCGCTGATTCAAAGCGGATACCGAGCGCAGCTCCCCTGTCAGGCCCACCTCGCCGATGGCCACCACATCGGCCGGCACAGGCCTGTCCCGAAAACTGGAGGCAAGGGCTAGAATGGCGGCTAGGTCGGCCCCTGGTTCGTCCAGGTACAGGCCACCGATGACGTTGAGGTAGGCATCACAGGTATTCACGGCAAGCCCACCCCGCTTTTCCAGCACCGCCATAAGAAGCATGGCCCGGTTATAGTCAAAGCCATTGGTACTCCGGCGTGGGGTTCCAAAGGAGGTGGGGGTCAGCAGGGCCTGCACTTCCGCCAGCACCGGGCGGGCGCCCTCCATCACGCAGGTGACGCAGGTGCCGGGCTCCTCGGTGAGCCTGCCCTCCAACAGCATTTGGGAGGGGTTGGGTACCTCTCGTAGGCCGGTGTCGTCCATTTCAAAGACCCCGATCTCATTGGTGGCGCCATACCGGTTCTTGGCCGCCCGGAGGATTCGGTAAGACATGTGCCGGTCCCCCTCGAAATAGAGCACACAGTCTACCATGTGCTCTAGCACCTTGGGTCCGGCCAAGTTACCCTCTTTGTTGACATGGCCAATGACAAAGACGGTGATGCCCCGCCCCTTGGCCAGCTGCATGAGGGCCATGGTACACTCCTTGACCTGGGAGATGCTCCCAGGCGAGGTGGTCTGGTCCCCATGGTACATGGTTTGGATGGAGTCTACAATCACAATTTGGGGCTCCGTCTCCTCAATGGCAGCGATGATCTGCTCCAAGCTGCTCTCAGCAAAGAGGTAGAGGTCCATCTGCCCCACCCCCAACCGGTCTGCGCGGAGCTTCAGCTGCCGTTCCGACTCCTCCCCTGAGACATAGAGCACCTTGGCAAACTGGCAGAGCTGCTGGCAGATTTGCAGCATCAAGGTGGACTTCCCGATTCCCGGCGCGCCGCCAATGAGAACCAGGGAACCCTGGACTGCGCCGCCGCCCAGGACGCGATCCAGTTCAGCCAATCCAGTGGGAAAGCGGATCTCCTGGTCAAAGGTCATTTCGGAGACCCGTTTCGGCACATGGGTGGCACCTGGTGCACGGGCGGGTTTGACGATGCCCTTCCCTTTGGCTGGGGCGGGCTGTTCCACAATGGTGTTCCAGGCACCACAGGCGGGGCACTGCCCCTGCCATTTAGGGAACTCGTTGCCGCACTGGGTGCAGTAAAAAATGGTTTTGGCCTTCATACAAAGGATTCTCCTTCCTGTGCGCTCCCGCTGGTCAAATAACTGGAGGCCAGCACCATGGCAAGCTTTCTCTGGTAGGCCGGCTCCTGGAGCAGCCGGTCCTCCTCCGGGTTGGAGAGGAACCCGCACTCCACTAGGATGGCGCGGCAGGCAATGTGATTCATGAGATAGACCGAAGCGTCCACGCGCTGGACAGAACGCTTCTTTTCTGGGGACAGCGCCCAGATCATGGTCTCCTGCACCTTCTGGGCCAGGGGGCGGGAAAGGGTTTCGTCTCCCCCGTAAAACACCTGAATCCCCTGAAAACTGGTATTGGGGGACGCGTTCTGATGGATGCTGATGACGGTGGCATTTTCCACCTGGTTGATCCGATCCACCCGGTTGTGGAGGTCGGACACTTTTTTCTCCCGCAAAGTGCTGGCTTGGGCGTCGTGGATGGAGACGTCAGAGGAACGGGTCATCACAGTGGGCACCCCATAAAACCCCATGAGCTGGTCCAGTTCTAAGGCGATGGCCAGGTTGATTTGGCTCTCCTGTTGCCCTGAGATGGACACGGCGCCGCCGTCCTCTCCCCCATGGCCGGGGTCAATGACCAGGGTCTGCTGGGTCATTCGGGCAAAGGCCGGGGTGTTGGATTCTTTCCAGGACCCGAAAAACAGCAGACCTCCGATGGCCAATAGCAGGGCCAGGCAGCCGAGCCACTGCTTTCGGTGGGTTACAGTCGTGTTCAAAAGGCATCCCTCCCCTGGCACTCTATGCCAGCTGGACGGGGGGCATACCCCAGGGTGTTCGCCTCGGTTGGGCAAAATTATAGCAAAGAATCCTTCTATCTGCAATCCTACCTGCGATTCGGTTCCTTTTTCCCAACAGGCGCATACACTGGAATGAACGCGGATCCCGCAGATTCCGCGCTGCTTTTGTAAAAGGAGGTACTTCCATTGTCTAATGCAACATCTAATGGGACCCAATCCGGGAACCGGGCCGCTTGTCCGGTCGGTCAGGGTGCTCTTCCCCCCTGCGGGCCGTTTGCGGTGCCCTTTGTGGTCCATCAAAGCCCCTCTGCACCGCGGTATTCGAAGACCAAAGCCTTAGAAAACGGCACCCTCTTCCAGGAGTTGGATCTCCCCTTCCATTTAAAGGTGAATGCACCGCAGTTGGCGGACACCCACCTGAACCAGCTGCGCGCCCTGGACTTTGTGATCCAGGAGCTGAGTCTCTATCTGGACACCCATCCCAACGACAGCGAAGCCTTTGCCCTCTTCCAAAACTATGTGGAGCTGGAAAAGACAGCCCGTGAGAAATATGTGGAACAGCACGGCCCGCTGACCCAGAACGATGCCGCCCTCAGCAGCACCTATACCTGGGTCAATGGCCCCTGGCCCTGGCAGTATCCCGAGGAGGAGGTCTGAGCGTATGTTTGTCTATCAGAAAAAGTTACAGTATCCCGTCCGGATCAAGAACACCAACCCGAAGTTGGCGTCCCTGATCATCTCCCAGTACGGCGGGCCGGAGTGTCAAAGGGGAGGAAGGGAGAGCGTCCCGGAATTCGTTAAGAAAAAAATAATTTTTACTTTATCCTCTTTTCATCTTCTCTTTATTCCGACGAAAGATTCTCCTGCTATACTGTGAACCATCAAAGAAAACAAATTGTTGATAGAGAAAAAGGAGGGAAGATCATGAACATCTTGATCCTCACCGGCCAATTTGGCATGGGCCACGTGGTGGCCGCCCAAGCGATTGAACAGGAGATCCTTCGCCAAGACCCCACCGCTTCCGTTGTGGTGGTGGACATTGTAGAGCGCTGTGCGCCCCAGCTGCGCCGCCTGGTATACGGTTGCTTTGATTTTACCGTAAACTACTGCTCTGGCGTGTATAATATCCTCAACCGGATGGCGGGACACTGCAGCTGCAGCCCCATGAAGCGGACCATGGTCCAAAAGGTGGACCAGATGCTGTATGACAGCCAGGCAGACCTGGTGATCTCCACCCTCCCCCTAAGTTCTCAGTACATCTCTGCCTACAAGCAGACCACCGGGAGCAGCATCCCCCTCTATACCTATGTGACCGATATCGAGGCCCACAATGAATGGATTGCGCCAGAGACCGACTGCTACTTTGTGGGGGACGAGTCCACCCGTCAGCAGCTGCTCAGCCGGGGCATTTCTCCGGAGCGCGTTGTGGTCAGTGGGATTCCGGTGCGCCAGGGGTTCCATCCTGTCCCCCGTCCGGTGGACGGCCCCCGGGAACTGCTGGTGATGGGCGGCGGTTTGGGGCTGATTCCCCACGCCGATACGCTCCTATCTGCCCTGGTGGCGACCCCGAATCTTCACGTCACCGTCATCACGGGGAAGAACGAGGCACTGCGCCGGGAATTGCAGCAGGCGTACCCTTCCTTTACCGTGCTTGGATACACGGACCGAGTGGCGGAGTACATGGCCAAAGCCGATTTGCTGCTCACCAAAGCCGGCGGCATTACCACCTTTGAGGCCATCCACGCTGGCACGCCCCTGTGCTTGCTGCGGCCCTTCCTGATGCAGGAGGAGGCCAACGCCCGCTATGTGGAACAGCACGGCTTCGGAACGGTACTGTGGCAGAAGGGGTACGAGGTGGAAACCTTGCTGGCCCTTCTCCAGAACCCGGAGGAACTGGCGGATATGCGGCAGCGGATGGCAGTGTCTCTGCGGAGTTTGGACCTGGTTACGCCGCTGGACTATTTTTGGCAGAGCAGGAGGAAAGCAGCATGTTGATTCCCATCCTTTTCCTGGGGAGTGTAGCAGCGGGAAGTTATGCGTTCCTGCCGTCCACATGGCACAAACTCCGGCATAAGCTGCGGCGGGAGAAAGGGGTGGCCGATCCCACCCTCTATCTCACCTTTGACGACGGGCCTAGCCCGGAGTACACCCCGAGACTTCTGGATCTCTTGGCCCGCCATCGGGTGAAGGCCTCCTTCTTTGTGGTGACGGAGTTTGCAGAAAAGAATCCCCATCTCATTCGGCGCATGTGCCAAGAGGGCCATTTGGTGGGGTTCCACTCCGCCCGCCATCGCAGTGCGTATTGGATGACGCCGCGGCAGACCCGCAGAGACTTCACCAATGGCATGGCAGCCCTGCGTGAGTTGGGCATCACCCCGGTTTATTTCCGGCCGCCCTGGGGTGTGGTCAATTGGTCCTCCCTGCGGCAGATTCGGAGACACCGCCTGCGTCCGATGTTCTGGGATGTGATGGCCCAGGACTGGAAAAAGCACATCACGAAAGACGAGATCATCCGCCGCCTTCAACGGCGTACCCAGCCTGGGGACATCTTGTGCCTCCACGACGGCAGGGGTGCGGAAGGTGCGCCGGACAGGACCATTGAAGCCCTTCAAGTTCTCCTGCCCCACTGGTTGGAACAGGGCTTCCGTTTTCAGACATTGGAGCGCTATGCATAAGTTTCGTTGGAAAAAAGGATTGGCCTGTGGTGGGCTCTTCCTTTTGCTGGTGGGAATCACCCTCTGGCTTGTTTTAAAAGATCAAAACCCTGCACAGCTTTGGACGGCGGTAAAACAGGTCCGCCTGCCGCTGCTGGGGGTGGGCTTGGGATGTATGGCGGTGTATTTCTGCTGTGAGGCCAAGAACATCCAAACGGGGCTCTCCCTTTTTGGATCCCCTGCCCCATACCGGGCCTGCCTGTTCTATGCGGTCAATGGCTTTTTCTTCAGCGCAGTGACGCCGTCGGCCTCTGGTGGACAGCCCATGCAGCTGTATGCCATGTATCGGGACGGCCATGCCCCGGCCCCCGGTGTGTTGGCGTTGCTCACCGACTTTTTCTCCTTCCAGATGGCGGCGGTGACTTTGGCGGTTCTAGGATGTTTCCTGCACTGGCAGCAGCTGATTTCCCTGGAGCGTGGCGTGTTGCTCTGCTTTTTCGTGGGCACTGCATTGAATCTGGTGGTGGTGGCCATCCTTTGCATCGCGGTGTTTTCCTCCCGGGTGCTGCCCGCCCTTTGGAAGGGAATCATGGTGCCCGCCCGCCGGCTGTTTCCCCAGCGGGTGCCCGCTTGGAATCAGTGGTGGGAACAGCAGTGGGCGGATCTGTGCCAGTGCCGTCAATGCTACCGCACCCATAAAAAGCAGCTGGGGAAAATGTTCCTGACCTCTCTGCTCCAGTTGGCGGCCTATCACAGTGTCCCCTTCTGGGTGTACTTAGCCTTTGGCCTGAGCGGTCAGTCTGCGATAGCGGTGGTGGGGCTGCAGGCGGTGCTCTTCCTTTCCGTATCCTCGCTGCCGCTGCCTGGGGCAGTGGGTTTGACCGAGGGGGGCTTCCTCCTCCTCTACCAAACGGTGTTCCCGGCGGCCATTCTCCCCAGTGCCATGCTGCTGAGCCGCACGGTCAGTTTCTACCTGATCCTGCTCTGCTGCGGCCTGGTGATTGCCTCCCGGTTCCTCCGGGGCAGCTGGCAAGCGTTGGCACCCCAAAAGCCACTGGCGGTCCGTGGAGAACATTCTCTTTCCAAATAGAATGGAAAAGAAGGCCTTTGCTGCGTTATACACGCAGCAAAGGCCTTCTTGCTTGCGGAAGGGATTATTCAATGTCAAATTTTGGCCGGCCGAGCCCAAGGTGCACCTGGGTGCCTTGCCCCAACTGGGATGTCACGGTAATCGTATGTCCCAGCAGGTTTGTCACCCGCCTGCAGAGATAGAGGCCAATGCCGGTGGCCTTTTTGTCCATGCGGCCGTTGTGGCCGGTGTAGCCCTTGTCAAAGATCCGGGGTAGGTCCTCCGGCGCAATGCCGATGCCGGTGTCGGCAATGACCAGCGTCTCCGCAGGTTTCTGGAAAATGCGGATCTCGCCCCCAGCGGGGGTGTATTTCAGCGCGTTGGAAAGCACCTGCTCCAAAAGGAAGGCCAACCACTTCTCGTCGCTGAGCACCTCTAAATGGGTTTCCTGGAAGGTCAGACGGATCTTTTTCAGAATGAACAGCTTGGCGTATTTCCGCACCGTTTGCCGGATCACGGCATCCAGCTGGCACCGCTGCAGATCCAGGTCTCGGGTCTCGCTGTCCAAGCGGAGGTATTGGAGGACCATGTCCACATACTGGGAGATGCGCTGCAACTCCACCTCCAGGGCGGAGGTATCCTCCTCCTTGGCTTGGAGCAGGAGATCCATGGCCGCAATGGGCGTCTTGATTTGATGCACCCAGAGGGTGTAGTAGGTGGTGAGGTCCTCCATGCTGCCGTCTATCTTGGCGTGAAGCTGTCGGTTTTCCCGGAGAAGCCGCTGGACCAACCGCTGGTAGTCCTCCTCAATGGCGGTGGTGGTGTCCGGAAGGGACTCTGCCGCCATGAGGATCCCCTCCTCCATGGTGCAGAGGGTTTTGTGCTTTCGCCAAAACCGGAGAAAACTGAGGGCACCGAAAAAGGCGATCCCCACCAGGCACAGGCCGATGAGGTAGACGATGGCCTCCCCCGGCAGGCCGTACAGCCAGAAGATCAGCACCCCCAGCAGCGCACAAAACAGCCCCGCCGCTGCCGTCAGCCGGTGGGCGGACAGCCAGGCCAGGAATATGTTGGGTCCTTTTTCCATCTCACTTCACCAGGTAGCCCAGGCCCTTTTTCGTGGCGATAAAGTCTTGGAGGCCGATGCTCTCCAGCTTTTTCCGCAGCCGGGTCATGTTGACGTACAGGGCATTCTCATCCACGTAGGCATCACAGGCCCAGAGGGCCGCCATGAGATCTTCTCGGGAGACTACGTTGGGCTTGTGCTCCAGAAGAACCTGTAGGAGGCGGGTTTCGTTCTTGGTGAGCTCTGCGGTTTTCCCCTCATAGACCATGGTGCAGGCCTGGCTGTTGAACAGGGCGCCGTTGTGTTCCACCAAGTGGCTCTGCCCCTGGTAGTCGTAGGCCCGGCGGAGGGCGGCTTGGACTTTGGCAAGGAGGACGGAGAGGTCAAAGGGTTTGGCGATGAAATCGTCCGCCCCCATGTTGATGGCCATGACGATATTGATGTTGTCGGAAGCTGAGGACAAAAACAGGATGGGCACCTGGGAGACCCGGCGAATTTCCTGGCACCAATGGTACCCGTTATAGAAGGGCAAGGTAATGTCCATCAGCACCAGATGGGGCTGAAAGGAAGCAAACTCCCCCAAAATGTCCGAAAAGTTTTCTGCGCACCGGACGGTAAATCCCCAGGCGGTCAATTTTTCCCCGATGGTGGCGGCAATGACTTGGTCGTCCTCCACCAGGTAGATACGATACACCGGTTGTTCTCCCCTTTCTGTGTTTCCCTTATCATACCCCACAGCCGTGAAAATCGCAATGGATTTCCACGGCTGCGGGGGCATTTGGGGAAAAAGGAAGCACGGCCGGTGCCGGTCAGCGGACAATTTTGTAGTACGTGCGGGCGGTGAGGTGGTAGATCACGAAGTATCCCACGGCGAACACCGCCACCGTCCCCGCGCAGCACAGGGCAAACAGGGGGATGTTCTGCAGCCCCAGGGCGGCCAGGAGCTTGGTGATCATCTTAAAGGCCACCGCCAGGTGGACCATGGCCCCCAGCAGGGGGAGGAAGAACACCATGCGGACCTGGCTGCGGATGGCAGTCCGAACCTGCTGCTGGCTCATGCCCACCTTCTCTAGGATAGCAAAGCGCTCCTTGTCCTCGTACCCTTCAGAAATCTGCTTGTAGTAGATGATGAGCACCGTGGCCATGAGGAAGAGCAGCCCCAGGAACAGCCCTAAGAAGAGCAGGCCGCCGTATAGGGCGTAGAATTCACTCTCCTGCACGTCCCGGCAGCTGAAGCTGCCGTCCCCCGCGTCGGTGAGGACGTTCCCCAGGAGCAGGTCATAGAGGCGGGTGATCTGGTCCTTGGTGGCCCCGTCAAAGTCCATGGAGTATCCCCAGTAGATCTTGCTGACCAAGCCGATTTCTCCGTCTTTCGCCTGCAACTGTTGCTGGTAGATGGCCTCCAGGTCGGCCTCGTCGGCCACCACCAGGAAGAGGTACTGGTCGGAGTAGCCCTCCACAAAGAGGTCGGGGGGCTCCGGCAGCCACTCCTTCACGGAGAAGGTCAGGTCCAGGAAGGTGACCGTCTGCCAGTCCTCGTGGTCCTCGGAGGCGTTCAGGGCCACCTCTCCGGGGGCCAGGTCCAGGGCGGTTCCGGTCATCTGGCGGTAGCTCTCGGCGGTGGTGATCAGGGTGGTCACGGTGTTGCTGAGATCGGAAAAGTTTGCCTCTGGATCCACTAAACCCAGGGTGGAGCCCTCCAGCATGCTGTTCACGGAGGTGAGCTGGTCCATCTCCTGGACATGGGTGGGCACCATGCCCGCCTTGTCCAGGACCTCCTGGATCTGGGCCTTGACCTCCTCCTTGGAGCGGTTGCCGGAATCCTGCCAGGACTGGCTGTAGGTGATGTCGTGGGGATACATGGTGTTGAGGGCGTCCCCGGTGCCCAGGTAGAGGCACACGCAGGTGGAGACCGTCACCAGCACCATGGTGGACAGGATGCAGATGTTGGCCAGGCCCACGGCGTTCTGCTTCATGCGGTAGAGCATACCGGAGACCCCGATGAAGTGCTTGGGCTGGTAGTAGTAGTCCTTCCGGCGCTTCATGGCCTTCAGGAAGGCGATGGACCCGGCGGTGAAGAGGCAGTAGGTGCCGACGATCACCAGGATCACCGCCAGGAAGAAGAGCATCAGGGCCTGGAGGGGGGCCTCGGTGGTGAGGGCGATGAAATACCCGGCCCCCAGGGTGACCAGGCCCAGAAGGACCAGCAGGAGCTTGGTCTTGGGCTCCTTCTCCCCCACGCTACCCCCTTTCAGCAGCTCCACCGGCTTGGACAGGCGGACGTGGAGGAGGTTGATCAGCAGGGCCGCCAGGTTGATGGCGGCAAACAGCAGGGCGGTGGTCCCCACCGACTGCCAGTTCACGGTAAAGCCAAAGGAGACGGTGAAGAAGAGGACCTTATAGAGCAGCAGGAGGATCAGCTTGGACAGGAGGATGCCCAGCAGCAGGCCCCCCGCGATGGTGATGAGGCAGGTGTAGAAGGTCTCCCACAGCATCACCAGGGCGATGTGCCCCTTGGACATGCCCAGGATGTTGTACAGGCCGATCTCCTTCTGCCGGCGCTTCATGAGGAAGGTGTTGGTGTAGAGGAGAAAGATCACCGCGAAAATCCCCACCACGCCAGTGCCCAGGCTCATAATGGTGGGGATGGTGGCCCCGCCGGGCATGTTGTTGATCTCCTTGTGAAAGGCCAGGAAGGTCATGTTGTAGAACATGGCCACGGTGATCAGGCCCGTGAGCAGGTAGGGGAACACGAAGCGCCGGTTGCGCACCAGATTCCCGGCGGCCATTTTGGGAAAGAAGAGGTTACCCACGGTCTGCACCCCCTGTGGCCAGGGCGGTCAGTGTGTCCGCAATCTGGGTGAACATGGCCTCGTTGGTCCGCTCCCCCCGGTAGAGTTGGTGGTAGACCTCCCCATCCTTGATAAACAGCACCCGGCTGGCCCGGCTGGCGGCTTTGGCCGAGTGGGTCACCATGAGGATGGTCTGCCCCTCCCGGTTAAGCTGGCCGAAGAGGTCCAGCAGCTGGTCTGCCGAACGGGAGTCCAGGGCGCCGGTGGGTTCGTCTGCCAGGAGGAGGCGGGGTTCCGTAATGCAGGCCCGGGCCACCGCTGCCCGTTGCTTCTGCCCGCCGGAGACCTCATAGGGATACTTGTCCAGAATGTCCTGAATGGCCAGCTTTTTGGCCAAGGGGGCCAGGCGGCGGGCCATCTCTCCGTGGTTCACACCGGAGAGGACCAGGGGGAGGTAGATGTTGTCCCGGATGGAGAAGGTGTCCAGCAGGTTAAAGTCCTGAAACACGAATCCCAGGTTTTTCCGGCGGAAGTCTGCCAGGTTTCGCTCCGGAATGGATCCCAAGTCCTTTCCCTCCAGCAGCACCTGGCCGCCGGTGGGCTGGTCCAGGGAGGCCACGATGTTCAGCAGCGTGGTCTTGCCGGAGCCAGACTCCCCCATGATGGCCAGGTACTCTCCTTCCTCCACGGAGAAGCTTACGTTGGTCAAAGCAGGCACCAGGTGGCCGCCTAACCGTGTGGTATAGGTTTTCTTTAATGCTTTCACTTCAAGCAGTGTCATGCTCATCCCTCCAAGTGGTTTCAAACTTCATTTGTATTATATCCTTAGTGCAATGAGACAACCATCGTTTTTCCTTACATTTTTGCGGGGAATCTTACAAATTTGAAAGGTTGCATACACCCGCAGACACGGAAAAAGAGACGCAGGCCAAGGCGGCACCGCGTCTCTTTCCATTGAATGTTTCAGGCCTGATATCGGTAAGCCTCATAGCCGGAGGAGGGGATGAGCTCCCCATCGGTGGTGATGAAGAGGGCCTCCACCCCATCCAAACTTTCGATCAACTGCATGCCCTCCTCGGGTCCCAGCAGCAGGCAGGTGGTGGACAGGGCGTCTCCCTGGGCGGAGTTGTCCGAAAGGATGGTTACGGACGCCAGGCCAGTATCTGCCGGGAACCCGGTAAAGGGGTCCAGCACATGGTGGTACTCTTTTCCGTTGTAGGTAAACTTCCGCTCGTTGATGCCGGAGGTCACCACGCTTTTGTCCGAGGCGGCCACGGTATCGGCCAAAACGCCTTCTTCCTGGTTGGGATCCTGCACGCCAACCGTGAAGTTGCTGCCATCTGGGCGGCCTCCGATGAGGAGAATGTTGCGTCCCAGATCGATGACGGCATGTTCCACGCCTTGCTCCACCAACAAATCCTTGACCCGGTCGGCAATGTATCCCTTGGCGATGGCGCCGAGATTGGCGATCATCCCTTCCCGGGCCAGATAGGCCCGGCCCTCCTCCACCAGCAGATCGTCGCTGTTAATCAGGGGAAGGGTTACGTCCAGTTCCTCCTGGGTGGGATAATGGCCCTCTCCATTGTGGATGTTCCACAGGTCTACCAAAGGACCGATGGTCACATCAAAATGACCCTGAGAAAGGGTATAGTACTCTTTCGACAAGCGGAGGACTTCCTCCGTCTCCGAGGAAATCTCCACCCATTCTTTTCCTGCAGCCTGGGCCAGGCGGTACAAGTCGCTGCCCTCCTGCTCCACGCTTAGTAAGCTCTCCAGGCGACGGATCTCATCAAAGGCCAGGTCAATGGTGCCGCTGTCCTCCCAATCGTATAGTGTGATCTGCACGATGGTGTCCAGCATGAGATTGGTTTTATAGACACTATCCTGCTGCTGATTCTGGCCGGTGCATCCCACCGCAGACAAGGTCAAAAGCAGGACCAAGACAATCGCACATGCTCGTTTCATGGTAGAACTCCTCTTTAAGAACCAAATTTGGTCCTATTATAGCCTATCCCATCTCCGGACGCAAGCCCAATAGGGGCAGGCAAGATTTTAGGGAAAGACGCATACGTATTAGCATGTTGGACGGGGGGTGTACTATGAAGGGATATCGGCGGATCTTGGTGGAAGGGGCCGGCCTGCTTTGCATCGGGGGCCTGCTGTTTGCTTTTCCGGAGGAGAGCTTGCAAGCGGCCCGGGAGGGCATCACGCTGTGTCTGAACGTACTCATCCCCTCTCTCTTTCCCTTTTTTGTGCTCTCTTCCCTGCTCATTGAAACAGGGGTGGCTGGGCTCTGTGCCCGTCCCCTGTCCCGGTGGATGTATCCCCTGTTTGGCGTGGGGGGCGCTGGGGCTGCTGCCTTGGTGCTGGGGCTGATTGGGGGGTATCCAGCTGGAGCTCGGACCATTGCCCAGCTGGTGGAGCGCGGGGAATGCAGCCGGGAGGAGGCCCGCCGCCTCTCCCGGTTCTGCAACAACTGTGGCCCAGCCTTTTTCCTGGGGGCCGTTGGAATGGGGGTCTTTGGTTCTAAGGAGGTGGGGTTCCTTCTGCTGGGGGCCAATCTGGGGGCGGCGGTTCTGCTGGGAGTTTTCTTTGCCAGGCGGAAAACCCATTGTTCGCCGGAACCACCGCCCATGGCCACTCCGTCTTTATCTCTGTCTTCCCTCTCTACCGAATTTCCAGGATGTGTGCACAGTGCATTTTCTGCCACCCTGGGTGTCTGCTCCTATGTGATTTTGTTTTCCGTCCTCACGGCGTTGGCTGATTGCTCTGGGCTGTTGCCCGCCTGCATCCAAGCGGTGGCAGGGCTGATTCCGGGGGAGAACGTACCTGTTCTGTGCCGCAGCGCCTGTATGGGGTTTCTGGAAATTTCCACGGGAACGGCTGCCTTACAAGGGGCCGTGGATGCCCCTGGGGCTTTGCCGCTGGCGGCCTTTCTGCTGGGATGGGGCGGGGTGTCGGTCCACTGCCAGTCCCTGCCGTTCTGGCGCGCAGCCGGGGTGCGCCCTGGCCCCTATCTCCGGGCCAAATTTCTCCAGGGGATGCTCGCTGCAGGGATCACGATGCTGGCAAGTGCCTGCCTGCCCCTTTCCGTCCCTGCTATGGCACCGCTTTCGGAGTCCTGGCGCCCCGGTTTGTTTCATCAAGAGGTGTTTGCACTGTTTGTCTTAGCAGGGGTGTCCTTTCTGCGCTTCCCCCAAAAAAGAGTGGAAAAGACAGGGAAAGACGGCTATAATAGACGCAAACGTTAAGGAGACAGGGGGAACGTCCATGCTGTTTAAGAGGAACATCGACCCCAGCTGCACCTATTGCCGCCGGGGAAAGCAAATTACAGAGGAGACCATTCTTTGCCAGCGAAAAGGGGTTGTCTCCCCTACCGGGTCCTGCACGGCCTTTCGATACGATCCGTTGAAACGGGTTCCGCCTCGCCCGGCCACACCAGACTTCAGCCAGCTCAAAGAGGAAGATTTCCTCCTCTGATCCATACATAAAGGCAGGCCCCACAACGCCGTGGGGCCTGCCTTTATGTATGGATTGGGGAGAAGATTGCTGCGTGACGGGCACACCCGGCAGGCTCGATGCCGGGATGCCCGTGCCTTCTGTTGGGAGGCGCGTTCCCTCCCGAGGATGGGAACGGATGGGTTCCCATTGCTTCGCTGGCCGGATGCTGGCCAGCAGACCATTAGACGAGAGTCTCTGGATGCAGGCCAAAGCTTACGGCAATGGCTTCATCCACCCGGTGCATCATAGGGCCATCTACCCGGCCCATGTGCTCCCGCAGACGCTTTTTGTCCAACGTCCGGATCTGTTCCAGGAGAACCACCGAGTCTTTGGGCAGCCCAAACTGTCGGGCAGCCAGGGAGATGTGGGTGGGCAGCTTCGCCTTTCCCGTCTGGGAGGTGATGGCCGCTGCAATCACCGTCGGGCTGTGCCGGTTGCCGGTGTCATTTTGCACAATGAGCACGGGGCGCACGCCGCCCTGTTCACTGCCCACCACAGGGCTCAGGTCTGCATAAAAGATATCTCCACGCTTCACGCTATTGTCCACAAACGCTCACACTCCGCTGGAAGTTAAGATCCTGCGTTACATGGATCGGGGGGATCCTATGTAACGCGGTCACTATGATTCTCCCACGGACAGGCGGTCTTTATACCCGCTGGGAAAACAAACCGCCTTTTGCCAAACTGGCAGGCCGGATAGGCCCGCCGGTTGCCTCCCTCGCCCCATTCTATGCAGGGGAACCCGTTTCGGGAACTTTGTCGATTACCGGTAGATCCGAGGAATGCGGCGGGTGAGCACGCAGAGCAGCTCGTAGGAAATGGTGTTCATCACAGTGGCCCCGGCCTCCACAGGCTGCTCCCCGTTTTCCGTGTGACCGTAGATCACCGCGACGCTGCCTTCTGTGACCTCTGGCAGATCGGTGACGTCTACCATACACATGTCCATGCACACCCGTCCGGTGACAGGGGCCTGTCCCCCTGGAAACAGCACAGAAAGCCGGTTGGAGAAGCCACGGCAGTAGCCATCCCCATACCCAATGGGCACCACGGCCAGACGGGTCTGACGCTGGAGCACGTTGGTGCGGCCATAGCTCACCGGCGTGCCGGCGGGGACGGTGCGGACCGTAACCACCCGGCTTTTCACCTCCATCACCGGCTGCAGGTCACACAGTGCCGGGTCCATGTTTCCGTCCGGGAAATGCCCGTAAAGGGCAATGCCCGGACGAACCATGTCCAGGTAGGTGGCAGGATAGAGTAAGGTGGCTGCGCTATTGGCGCAGTGGCGGATGGCAAAGGTGTGCCCCAGGGTTTGGACCCGTTGCAGGATGTCCAAGAACCGGTCAAACTGGAGCATGGTGTATTCCTCGCTGCCGTCGGCGTCGGAGAAATGGGTGAAAATCCCCTCGGCGTGGAGGCCGGGCAGTTCCACTGCCTGGGCGATCTCTTGGGCGGCTTGCTCCATGGTATCCTCATGGCAGAGGAAGCCCAGGCGGGACATGCCGGTGTCGCACTGAATATGGACGGTCAAGGTGCCCCCCGTCTCTTGTACCTGGGCCGAGAGAGCCTTGGCGTAGTCCAAGTCGTAGCAGGCCTGGGTAATGTGATACCGCACCAACTCGGCAGCGTAGGCCGCCGGGGTGCCGCCTAAGATCAAGATTGGAGTCTGCACTCCGGCCTGGCGCAGTTCCACTGCCTCGGCCAGGCAGGCCACGCCCAGGTAGTCTGCCCCCAGTTCCTCCAGTTTCTGCGCAATGGGGACGGCTCCATGGCCGTAAGCATCGGCTTTGACCAGTCCCATGAACTTGGTGCCGTAGGGGGTCAATCCCCGCAGGGCATGGTAATTGTGGGCCAACCGGTCCAGGGAGACCTCTGCCCATGTCCGCATGGTTTGTGTATCCATTTTTGAAACACTATCCTTTCTCTGTTGTCTTTTGTGTTAAAGCAAAGGAAGAAAATACACAGCGAACAACGGTGGTTCCCTCGCTGCGGAGCTCCCCTTGCAGTAAGTTTTTGGTGGCTTGGTCGAACCACAGGATCGTCTCGATTCCTTGACCAGGTTCCCGCTCTGGCTCCCGGCAGCAGATGCGGAGGGTTTCCGTCTCGCCCAGAAGTTCGCTGCCGGTTTCCGCCATGTATCCAGACTGCATGGCAGTGAGAAACGTAGGCAATGCATCTAGGGGGGAGAGTCCCTCCTCGTTGAGGGGGCCTGTCTCCAACTGCACACCGTCGAAGGTCAGGTAGGTCTGTCCCTCTGCAATGGTTGCGGTGATGCCGGCTACCTCCTGGGGGGCGGTGATGACCATGGTCATGCCGGTTTCCTGGGTGCTGGAAAACGAGACAGTGTACGCATACACCCGTTCTCCATAGTCTGCCGTGATATCCATGGTCCCGGAGCAGCCGTCCATGGCGAGAAAATCGGCACGCAATGCCAGGGCCAGGTTGTTCTCCTGGACGCTTCCCTGGCACCCGCTGAGGCACAGGAGCAGAACCAGGGGGATCAGAGGGATACAAAGGGTTTGTCTACGCAAAGGCAACGCCTCCTTGCCGGTTTTTACCCCGGACCGTCCATGGCTTGCTGAATGGCTGCGGGGATCCTCCGCAACAGGTCCGAGGGGGTCATGCCATACTCCCCAAAGTCCTTTGCGGCCAGATCCCCCGCTGCGCCATGGAGCCAAACCGCCGCAGGCACTGCCTGTTTGGGCGGGATGCCCTGCCCCAGCAGGGAGAGGATCATCCCTGCCAGCACATCACCGCTGCCCCCTTTGGCCATGCCAGGGTTGCCGGTGGTGTTGAGGAAGGTATCCCCATCGGGGAAGGCTGTGATGGTCCGGTGGCCTTTCAGCACCAGGACGCAGCCGTGCTGCTGGGCAAACGCCAGGGCGGCCGCCTCCCGGTCGGGGCCAATGGCCTCCCCCTGCCTCAGCCGGAGAAATTCCCCGTCGTGAGGGGTCACCACCGTCAGCCGGCTGCGTCTGGTGTCCAGAACATCTATATGCTCTGCTACGGCGTTTATGCCGTCTGCATCCAGGACCAACGGGGCGGTGACCTGCGCCACCAAATGGCAGGTGCGCACGTCCGTGGCCCGGCTTCTCCCCAGCCCCGGACCAATGAGAACGCTGTCACTCTGGTTCATCTTCTCCAGGAGTTCGGGATAGGGGGGAACGGGGGCAGGCATGGCTTCTTGACATTTCACCGCCAGCACCGGCCAAATCTCCTGGGGTACGGAGAGGGACACCAACCCCGAACCGGTGCGCACCGCTGCCTCCGAGGCCAAGGCGGGAGCGCCGGTAAACCCCACGCTCCCGGCCAGAATATGCACCTTTCCGAAGGTCCCTTTGTGACCGTTCCGGTCTCGGATGGGTAGGCAGTGGTGGACAAACGGTTGGGTTACCTGTATCATAGCAGATTCCTCCCTCAGTGTTTTTTGCAATCTATGGGGAATGAAGTGGTTTTCCTTCTTGCATTTTACTCCTTTTTATGATAAACTGCAATCGCTCTTGAAAAACGATGAAAGGGAAAATAACGGAATGCCCTTCCAACAGAGAGGGATGGTCACAGGCTGCAAGCCGTCCTGGAGAGGGTCCGTTTGGTTCGCCCTGGAGTTCCGGCGGGGAAATACGTCGGCGGTGGGTCCACCGTTATGGGACAAAGAAGTGCGCGCAGGTTTGCTGCGCGAAATTCGGGTGGTACCGCGGAAGTCTGTTGCCTTTCGTCCCGTTGCTGCGGGAGGAAAGGCTTTTTTATTTGGGAGGAAACAGTATGAAGGAACAACTGGAAAAAGTGAAACAAGACGCTCTGGCTGCCTTAGCGGCTGCCAAAGAGACGGTGGACCTGGAAAACATCCGGGTGAAGTACTTGGGGAAAAAGGGCGAGCTCACAGCCCTCCTCAAGCAGATGGGTAAGCTCTCGGCGGAGGAACGCCCGATCATTGGTCAACTGGCCAATGAGATCCGGGAGAAGCTGACCAACGAGATCGAAAGCCAGAAGAAAAAGCTGGAGGAAGTCAAGCTGGAAGCCCAGATGCAGGCAGAGGCGGTGGACGTCACCATCCCTGGCCGCAAGCAGAAGCTGGGGCATCAGCACCCCATGTACATTGCCCTGGACGAGATTAAAGACATCTTCGTAGGCATGGGATTTACCATCCTGGACGGCCCGGAGGTAGAACTGGCTTACTATAACTTTGACCGCCTCAACGCAGAGGAGGGCCACCCCTCTCGGGACTGGTCGGACACCTTCTATTTTGACAAGGACAGCCGGGTGATGCTCCGCAGCCAGACCTCTCCTATGCAGGTCCACGCGATGGAGACCATGGAACTGCCCATCCGCATCCTGGCACCCGGCCGGGTGTACCGGAAGGACGAGGTGGATGCCACCCACTCCCCCATGTTCCATCAAGTAGAGGGCATGGTCATTGACAAGAACATCACCATGGCGGATCTGAAGGGTACCCTCAATGCGGTGATGGAGCAGCTGTACGGGAAGGGAACCAAAACCCGGTTCCGCCCCCACCACTTCCCCTTCACCGAGCCCTCCTGCGAGATGGATGTCCAGTGCCACAAGTGCGGCGGCGTGGGCTGCCCCACCTGTAAGGGGGAAGGATGGATCGAGGTCCTGGGCGCTGGAATGATCCACCCCAAAGTGCTGGAGATGTCCGGCATTGACCCGGAGGTCTACTCCGGCTGGGCCTTTGGCATGGGCCTGGAGCGGATCGCCATGCGCCGGTTTAAGATCTCCGACCTGCGGCTGATCTTTGAAAACGACATCCGCTTCCTGGAGCAGTTCTGAGAAAGGAGAGAGACGCAATGTTACTGTCGAGAAAATGGCTCAATGAGTTCGTCCCCGTGGACGCTGACGACCGCACCTTTGCCGAGGACATGACCCTCTCCGGCTCCAAGGTTGAGGTCACCGAAGTGGAGGGTGCTGAAATTTCCAACGTGGTGGTTGGCCGCGTGGTGGAGATTAAGCGCCATGAGAATTCCGACCACATGTGGATCTGCCAGGTGGACATCGGGGAAGGGGCCCCGGTGCAAATTGTGACGGGCGCCCAGAATGTCTCCCAAGGGGATCTGGTCCCGGTGGCCAAGCACAACAGCACTCTGCCCGGCGATGTCCACATCAAGAAAGGGAAACTCCGGGGAGAGGTCTCTGACGGGATGCTCTGCTCCTATAAGGAACTGGGGATGACCGACAATGACTGGCCCTACAGCATTGTGGATGGGATCTTCCTGCTGGAGTCTGACCCAGACCTCAAGTCCAAAAACCTGAAACCTGGAGACGACATTCGCACCGCCATTGGTTTAGACGATCACGTGGTAGAGTTCGAAATTACCCCCAACCGCCCGGACTGCCTGTCCGTCATCGGTTTGGCCCGGGAGGCAGCCGTCACCTATGGCAAGCCCCTCACCCTCCACGATCCCGTGGTGAAAGGCGGCGGCCCTGGCAACCTGCCGGACCTGCTGGATGTGGAGACCCCGGACCCTGACCTCTGCCCCCGGTACACTGCCCGGATGGTGCGGAACGTCAAGATTGCCCCCTCCCCCAAGTGGATGCGGGACCGGCTGCGTGCCTCGGGGGTGCGTCCCATCAACAACATCGTCGACATCACCAACTACGTGATGCTGGAGTACGGGCAGCCCATGCACGCCTTTGACTACCGCTATGTGAAGGGCGGCAAGATCATCGTCCGCCGGGCCAAGGATGGGGAGTCCCTCACCACCCTGGACGGCAATGTGCGAAACCTGAATTCCTCCATGCTGGTCATCGCCGATGAGACCCGGGCTGTGGGCCTGGCAGGCATTATGGGCGGGGAAAACAGTGAGATCGTCGAGGACACGGTGGACGTGGTCTTCGAGTCCGCCAACTTCAATGGCACCTCCATCCGCCGCACGGCCCTGGCCCTGGGAATGCGGACCGAAGCCTCTGCCAAGTTTGAGAAGGGGCTGGATATCCTCAACACCCTCCCTGCGGTCAACCGGGCCTGCGAGCTGGTGGAGCTGCTGGGGGCCGGTGAAGTGGTGGACGGCACCATTGATATCCTCAACTTTGTTCCCCATCCCACTCAGCTGGCCCTCCGTCCGGAGAAGATCAATGCCCTGCTGGGCACCGACATTGCGGCCGAAGAGATGCGCCGCATCCTGACCGACCTGGGCTTCGGGGTAGAGGGTGACACCATCACCGTTCCCTCCTGGCGGGGCGACGTGGCCCATTACTCTGACCTGGCGGAAGAGGTGGCCCGGTTCTACGGGTATAACCAGATCCCCACCACGGCCATGCATGGTGTCACCACCCAGGGTGGGTACAGCGCCCAGCAGGTGCTGGAACGGAACCTGGGTTCCCTGTGCCGGGGAATGGGTTACAGCGAGATTATCACCTATTCCTTCATCAGCCCCACCTATTACGACAAGATTCGCCTGCCGGAGGACTCCCCCCTGCGCAAGTCCATGAAGATCATGAACCCCCTGGGGGAGGACACCTCCATCATGCGCACCACGGTGCTCCCCTCCATGCTGGAAATCCTCACCCGGAACTACAACTACCGCAACAAGGCTGTGCGTCTGTATGAGTTGGGCCGCACCTACTTCGAGCGGGAGGACGGCATGGCAGAGGAACCCAAACTCCTTTCTCTGGGCCTCTATGGTCCGGAAGAGGATTTCTTCTCCCTGAAAGGTTCTGTAGAGACCATTCTGGAAAGCATTCGGGCCGTGGATGTGACCTATGAGGCAGTCCATGACAACCCCTCCTTCCACCCGGGACGCTGCGCCAGGGTGCTGGTTCAGGGGGAAGCTGTCGGTGTTCTGGGACAGATCCATCCGTTGGTGGCGGCCAACTACGGGGTGGATACCGACCTGTATTACGCCGAGCTCTCCTTCGACAAGCTCTTCGCCCACAGAGGGGCCGATCCAGAATACGTTCCCCTGCCCAAGTTCCCTGCTGTGACCCGGGACATTGCGGTCCTGGTGGACCAGGAGATCACGGTGGGTGCCCTGGAGGCCTGCATCCATGAGGCAGCCCAGGCCTTGCTGAAGGAAGTGGCGCTGTTCGACATTTACCAGGGAGAAAACCTGCCGGCTGGGAAAAAGTCGGTGGCATTTAACCTGGTGCTGCGGGCCGATGACCGTAGCCTGACCGCCCAAGAGGCAGATGATGAGGTAAAACTCATTCTGGAACAACTGGGGACCACCTTTGGGGCAACGCTGCGGTAAAACTTTTTCACAAAAATCACATCAGCCCTCTTTACTTTCCCTCTTAAGAGGAGTATGATGTATAGGGAAAGTTATTTCCGTGTTGGGAGGGATGTACCCGTGGAGGCTGAATTCACCAGAAAATTTCAAGTGGTCCAGGACCGTAACGAAGAAATGAAGGCCACTCTGATGGCAGTGTATGCTGCATTGAAGGAAAAGGGGTATAACCCCATCAATCAGATTGTGGGATACATTCTCTCCGAAGACCCCACCTATATCACAAACTACAACAATGCCCGCACGTTGATTCGCAAGTTGGACCGGGACGAACTGCTTCAAGAACTGGTCCGGCAGTATTTGCGGGAACCGTAATTTGTCTGCTCCCCTGTGCCTGGTGCGATCCGCCAGGCACAGGGTTTTTCTAGGGGAAAAAAGAGAAAACAGCAGATCCTCGAAGACAGAGGATCTGCTGTTTTTTGCTGTCAACTAGGGATTAGCCTTCCAAATAAGCCCGGTGGAACACTTTTTTGCCTTTTTTCAGGACGATCCCGTCCCCCGCCAGCTGGTCTGCGGTAACGGCGGCGGAAATCTCCTTGACCTTCTCTCCGGCGACTTCGACCCCGCCCTGCTGGATCAGGCGGCGAGCCTCTCCCTTGGAGGGAACCAGGCCGCAGCGGAGCATCAGCTCCATGACGCCGATGGCGCCGTCGGTCAGATCGGCGGGGGTGAGGGCTGTGGCAGGCATGTTGGCGGTGTCCCCGCCTTTGGAGAAGAGGCCCCGGGCGGTCTCCTGGGCCTTGGTGGCCTCCTCCTCACCGTGGACCAGCTTGGTGAGCTCATAGGCCAGGATCTCCTTGGCGGTGTTCAGCTGCGCGCCCTCCCAATGGTCCATCTTGTCGATCTCTTCCAGGGGGAGGAAGGTGAGCATGCGGATGCACTTGAGGACATCGTCATCCCCCACGTTTCTCCAGTACTGGTAGAACTCATAGGGAGAGGTCTTATTGGGGTCCAGCCAAACGGCACCAGATGCGGTCTTCCCCATCTTTTTGCCCTCGGAGTTCATGAGGAGGGTGATGGTCATAGCATAGGCATGCTTGGCCCGCTTCCGGCGGATAAGCTCCGTGCCGCCCAGCATGTTGGACCACTGGTCATCCCCGCCGAACTGCATGTTGCAGCCGTACTCCTTGAAGAGGTAGTAAAAGTCGTAGGACTGCATGATCATGTAGTTGAACTCCAGGAAAGAAAGCCCCTTCTCCATCCGCTGCTTGTAGCACTCAGCCCGGAGCATGTTGTTCACGGAGAAGCAGGCGCCCACCTCCCGCAGCAGGTCAATGTAGTTGAGTTTCAGCAGCCAGTCGGCGTTGTTGACCATGATGGCTTTGCCCTCGCCGAAGTCGATGAACCGCTCCATCTGCTTTTTGAAGCAGTCACAGTTGTGCTGGATGGTCTCGGGGGTCATCATGGAACGCATATCCGTGCGGCCGGAGGGGTCGCCGATGTAACCGGTGCCGCCGCCCACCAGGACCACAGGGCGGTTCCCTGCCATCTGCAGGCGCTTCATCAGGCACAGGGCCATGAAGTGGCCAACGTGGAGGCTGTCCGCCGTGGGGTCAAATCCGATGTAGAAGGTGGCTTTGCCGGCGTTCACCAGCTCCCGGATTTCCTCCTCATCGGTCACCTGGGCGATGAGGCCACGGGCTTTCAGTTCTTCGTAAATTTGCATGACAATTCTCCTTTTCTCACGAGTGATGCCATGGCCTGGGCAAGAAAAAACGCCCTCTGCCATGGACTGGACAGAGGACGACAAATATCGTGGTACCACCTCTTTTTACCCCGCTCTCACAAGAGGGGCCTCAAGGGGTCTGGCATCGCCAAACCCCACGCGCGATAACGGGCGCACCCGACATACCCTACTGCCCTGTCATGCCAGGGGTTCAGGCAGCTGCTCTGGGAGGTAGCTTCACCGGTGGCGCTCTCCCCCTTGCACCAAACGGGGGCTCTCTGCCCAGCGGAGACACCGGTTACTTCTTCCCTTCATCACAGTGGCGGTTGTTCAGTTGGATGGATTCTACACCTTTTTCTCGGCTTTGTCAATGGTTTTTCGAGAAGAGGGAAGGAACGACGGTTTCCGGGGCCACCAAGCTCGCGATGACATCCAGAGCTCCTTGGGGATACACGGTTGGAAAGCGATCGATTTCCATTTTTTGCTTTATCGGGCGGTCATTTCTGCCTTATAGCCCTCTGCCTCCTGCAGAAGCTCCTCTGCCCCCTCCAAAATGGTTTGGGACAAGTGGCTGCCCCCTGTCAGGCGGGCCAGCTCCTCTTTGCGGCCCTGGCGGTCCAGGTCTTCCACCTGGGTGTATGTCCGGCCGCCGCGCTCCTCCTTATGGACGGAGTAGTGGCTGTCTGCCATGGCGGCGATCTGGGCCAAGTGGGTGACGCACAGAACCTGGCAGGTCCGGGAGAGGCGGCTCATCTTTTCCGCCACCTTGGCGGCTGCCCGGCCGCTGACTCCGGTGTCCACCTCGTCAAAGATCAGGGTTTGGATGCTGTCATTTTCTGCCAAGACATTTTTTAGAGCCAACATGATCCGGCTCAACTCGCCGCCGGAGGCCACCTTAGCGATGGGCTTTAACGTCTCCCCCACGTTGGCGGACATCAGGAAGGATACCTCATCCATGCCCGTCTCATCCAACCCCAGTTTGCCGGATTTGGGAGAAAAGGCCACCTCGAAACGAACCTTAGGCATGTCTAGCTGACGCAGCTCCTCCTCAATGCGGGCTTTCAGCGTCTCCGCCGCCTGCCGGCGCTTTTGGGAGAGGGCCTCTCCCTGGGCCCGGGTTTTGGCCAACTGTTCCTTACGCTGCTGTTTGAGTTTGGCCAAGCTGTCGTCGGCCATCTCGATTTGATCCAACTCGTTCTGACAGCGTGCCAGGTACTCCAGCATCTCCGAAACAGAGCCGCCGTACTTCTTTTTGAGCCGGTGCAGGTGGTCCAGGCGGGACTCGACGGCATCCAATTCCTGGGGAGAAAAATCCAGACTCTCTCGCACGTCCCGAAGGCGCTCCGCCACGTCTTCTGTGGTGTAGCGAAGTTCTGACACCGCAGAGGACAGTTGGGACAACTCCCCCGACAGGGCGGCCACCCGGGACAATGCGCTTTCCGCCTCGGCCAGAAGGCTGGCAGCTCCACTTTGGCTGTCTGTCCCAAAGACGGCATAGTAGGCGCTGCCCACAGCGTCCATCAACTGGTCTGCGCTGCGGAGGATGCCTTTCCGTTCTTCCAACTCCTCTTCCTCTCCTGGTTGGAGGTTGGCGCGCTCCAGTTCCGCAATCTGAAATTGGAGGGTATCTATGCGCCGGGCTTTTTCCGCCTCGTCCATTTGCAGGGAAGCAATCTGGCGCCGGATATGATCCAACCGGTCGTACTCCTCTCGATAGGCATCCCGCACTTCCTCCAGGCCGCCGAAGCTGTCCAGATATCCCAAGTGGCAGGTCTCATCCAGGAGCTGCTGGCCGTCGTGCTGGCCGTGAATGTCGATCAGTTGGGCCCCCAGGGCTTTCAGCTGGAGAACGGTACAGGGCACGCCCCCCACCCGGCAGAGGTTTTTTCCATCCCCCTGAATTTTCCGAGAGATGACCAGCTCCCCGTTTTCATCTGGTCCCACACCATTTTCCTGGAACCAGGGCAGATTGGGGAGGTTTTGAAACAGCGCGGTAACCAAGGCAGACTTCTCCCCCGTGCGGATGAGGTCCCGGCTGGTCCGCTCCCCCAGCACGGCGCCGATGGCATCGATGATGATGGATTTGCCGGCGCCGGTCTCACCGGTGAGGACGTTAAAGCCGGGGCCGAAGGAAATATCTGCCCGGTCAATCAGTGCAATGTTTTCGATGTGGAGCAGAGAGAGCATGTTCTATCCCCCGTTTCCCCGTGGTCAGCCATTCTTGTCCAACATTTTTACGATGTCCAGGCAGAGGTCCTCTGCATCCTGGGCAGTGCGCATGATGAGAAGCGCAGTGTCATCCCCGGCCAAGCTGCCTACCATGTTGGGCAGGTGCATCCCATCCAGGGCAGAGCAGGCGGCCGAGGCCAGGCCGGGCATGGTTTTCAGCACCACGATATTCTGGGCACTGTCAAAGGAGGTGACGCTTTCCCGGAAGATGTTGTTCAGGCGGCCTGCTACATTCAAAGAGGTTTTGCGCTCACTGACAGTATATTTATAGGTGCTGTGGCCGGTGAGTTCCTTGACCAGGTGAAGCTCCTTAATGTCCCGGGAAATGGTGGCCTGGGTGGACTTGAGTCCCTTCTCCCGCAGCTTCTCCAACAGTTGGTCCTGGGTTTCGATGTCGTATTCCTGGATAATGGAAAGGATTTCGGCCTGTCGTCTGGCTTTCATGACCGGCTCCTCCTTTCCAATTTATGGTTGATCATCTCATAAAAGCTGCGGCCGGAGAGTTTCACCAGGCACAGGCAGCGGCGGGAGCGGCTGACCTCCACGGTGTCCCCGGAGATGAGTTTAAAGGCTTTGCCGCCGTCCACGGAGAGGTAGGCCGTCTTCCGGCTCTGTTTGGGGACGGTGATATCAATCAACCGGTTTTTGTCCAGCACCATCGCCTTGGATTGGAGGGTATGGGCGCTGATGGGGGTCATAATGATATTCTCTGCCGTGGGCTCTACAATGGGGCCGCCTGCGGACAGGGAGTAGGCGGTGGAACCGGTGGGGGTGGCCAAAATCACCCCGTCCCCGAAGATGTTGGAGATGAGGATCTTGTCCCCATACACCTGCAGGTCAATGACCCGGGCCACGGCGCCTTTGGTAATGACGGCGTCGTTGAGGGCCACGCTGCGGAAAATCACCCGCCCGTCACGAATCACCCGAACGTCCAAAAGCATCCGGTTTTCCAGGGTGTATTCCCCACTGACCAGCCGGGTGAGTTGGGAGAGTTCGTTTTGCTCCAACTCAGCCATGAACCCCACGCTGCCCATGTTGACCCCCACAATGGGGACGCCAAAACTGCTGGCGTCCTTGGCGGCGTGGAGGATGGTACCATCCCCACCGAAGCAGACCAAGAAGTCTGCGTCCGGCAGTTCGGTTTTCATCTCCTTGATTTTGATGGTGGGGTCAATCTCCCCGATGTTGTTCTTGTCCACAGGAAAGGGAAAACAGCATTCCGTGTGGACCCCTGCTGCACGGAGCAGGGTTTCGCTGCTTTTGGCAGCCTTCAGACCCTTGTCCCGAAAGGGATTGGGGCACAAGACAATTTTCACGGTTCTTTTCCCTCCAATCTTGCATGGGATGCCTCCACCAGGGCAGCCAGGTCCCCTGTATAGGGGGGCTGCTCCGCTACGGTGAGGTGGCCTAAATATTCAATGTTTCCCTCTGGCCCTCGAATGGGCGAGAAGGTAAGATCTTTCACAAAAAACTGGCTTTCTGCTGCGTGGCGGAGAAACTGCTCCAACACTTCACGGTGGACTGCCTTGTCTCGCACCACACCTTTCTTTCCAACCTTCTCCCGGCCGGCCTCAAATTGGGGTTTTACCAAGCACACCAACTCCCCTGTCTCCTTCAGCAGAGGGCGCAGGGCGGGGAGAATCAGCCGCAGAGAGATGAAGGACACGTCGACACTGCCAAAGTCCAAGGGTTCCGGGATGTCATCCTTCGTCAGGTACCGTACGTTGGTGCGCTCCATGCACACGACCCTGGGATCGTTGCGCAGGGCCCAAGCCAGCTGGCCGTATCCCACGTCTACGGCATAGACCTTAGCTGCCCCGTTCTGGAGCATGCAGTCGGTGAACCCACCGGTGGAAGCACCGGCATCAATGGCCACGGCACCTTGTAAGGAGGGCAAGTCAAAAACAGCCATGGCTTTTTCCAGCTTCAACCCACCCCGGCTGACATAGCGCAGCGTTTGACCGTGGACTTCCAACTTGGCGTCTTCTGGCACGGAAGCGCCGGCCTTGTCCATCCGACGCCCCTCCCAAAAGACCTGCCCCGCCATGATGATGGCCTGGGCCTTTTGGCGGCTTTCTGCCAAGCCCTGCTCAGTGAGCAGAACATCCAGTCGTTTCTTTCCGGCCATACCGGACCACCTCCCGGGCTTTTTGATATAACGATTCCACATCCAGCCCGCAGAAGGACCGCAGCTGGGACACCGTTCCATGGGGGATGAACCCTTCCCCGCAGGAACAGAGAATGGTATTCTTTAGACCAATCCCCTGGGCTGCCACGGCGGCCAAAATGCCTTCTCCCGGGCTGCCCATGGAGACGCACTCCTGGGCCACCAAAAGGCGGCCAGTTTTTTGGACAGAGTGCAGCACCTCCTGGGTGGGTAGAGGGATGATCTGATTGAGCTTAATGACCTCTGCCCCAATGCCGTCTCGCTGGAGGCGGTCTGCCACGGCCAGCACGTTCCCTGTGAGGGAGCCAAAGGTGACCAGGGAGAGGTCCTCCCCCTCCCGGAGGACACAAGCCGCGGGGCCGCTGTGGTTCTCGTGGTATTGGGTTTCCCCGCCGCGGGGATAGCGCACCGCCACGGGGCCGTTGCAGTGGTGAACGGCCTGGTTCAGCATATCGGAAAGCTCCCCTAAACTGGCTGGGCTGAGCACCGTTATGCCTGGAATGGTCTGGAGGAAACCGGGGTCAAAGAGGCCGTGATGGGTTTCCCCATCGTCCCCCACCAGGCCTGCGCGGTCTACACAGAAGACGGCATGCAGGTGGTCAATGGCAATGTCGTGTACCAGCATGTCATAGCTTCGCTGGAAGAACGTAGAGTACACGGCGAAAACAGGAATGAGCCCCTGTTTGGCCATACCCGCAGCCATGGACACGGCGTGTTCCTCTGCGATCCCCACGTCGAAAAACCGTTCAGGGAATGTTTTGGCAAACCCAGAGAGTCCGGTGCCGTCCGTCATGGCGGCAGTGATGGCACAGATCCTGCTGTCTTCCTGGGCCAAATGCACCAGGTCCCGGCCGAAGCGTTGGGAAAACGTCTCTTCCTTTCTCCCGTTGGCTGGGGCGGCTTGGTTCTTTGGACCAATCCCGTGGAACTCATCGGGGCATTTCTCCGCAGGAGGAAAGCCCTTCCCCTTCACCGTTTTCACATGGAGAAGCACCGGCCCGTCCACCGAAGCGGCATAGCGGAGCAGACGGGTGAGGCCCTTCACATCATGGCCGTCTACAGGGCCCATGTATTGAAACCCCATGTTTTCAAACATGCTGCAGGGCAGAAGGCTGGCCTTGATGGCCTCCTTGATTTTATGGATCCCTTGGTGGATGACCCGTCCCGGCGGGGTGGCCCGCATAATCTTTCGGTAAATTTCCTTGGCCCACAGATACTGGGGCTTCAGCCGCTGCTTGGCCAGGTGCTGGGCAATGCCGCCCATGCTGGCATTGATGGACATGCCGTTGTCGTTGAGGATGACCACCATGGGCTCTCCGCTTTGCCCGGCCATGGACAGACCTTCGTAGGCCAAACCGCCGGTGAGGGACCCATCCCCCAGGAGTGCCACCACCCGGTAATCTTCCCCCAGACGGGTGCGCGCAATGGCCATGCCCAGCGCAGTGGATACCGCTGCGGAGGCATGGCCTGCAATGCAGGCATCGTGCTGTGACTCGGCGGGTTTGGGGAAACCTGCAATGCCGCCGAAGGAACGCAAGGTCTCCATCCTTCCGTTCCGTCCGGTGAGCATTTTATGGACATAGCACTGGTGGCCCACGTCAAAGACCAGACGGTCCCGGCTGGTGTCGTACACCCGGTGGATGGCTACGGTAAGTTCCACCACCCCCAGATTGGAGGCCAAATGCCCCCCTGTGTTGGACACCACTTGAATCACCCGGCTACGCAGTTCCTGACACAATGCCTCTGCCTCTTGGTCGGTGATGTGAGACAGGGAAGGATATTCCTTACTCTGGTTCAACTCGGTCCCTCCTTTGTCTGGCGTGGAGGACAGAGTCACTTACTTTGTCCTCCCTGCCAGAAAGCGGGCAAGCCCGCACAGGTAGTCGCTGCCGGAAAAGGGCAAGAGGCAGGCAATGGCCTCTTCGGTGAGGGTGTTCACCCACGCTTGGCAGGCTTCCACCCCTTTCAAGGCCACAAAGGTGGATTTCTCCTTGGCCGCGTCAGAGCCAATGGGCTTGCCAAACTCCGCCTCGCTGCCCACCACATCCAACAGATCATCTTGAATCTGGAAGGCCAGGCCCAACTTCCGGGCATAGGCAGCGGCGGCTGCCTCCTCCTCCGGGGTGCTGTTGGCGGCAATGGCGCCCAGACGGGCTGCGGCCTCAATCATACAACCGGTTTTCAAGGCCTCAATGGTGGTGATCTCCTCTTCGGTCAGGGACTGCCCTTCCCCCAGGAGATCCAGCACCTGGCCGCCCACCATTCCGTAGGGGCCTGCAGCCTGGGCCAACGTAGCGATTCCCCGGCAAATGCGTTCCGGCGGCAAAGGGGCCTTTGCCAGGGTGGCAAAGGCAGCGGTGAGCAGCCCGTCGCCTGCCAACACCGCATTGGCTTCCCCATATACCTTGTGGTTGGTGGGTTGGCCCCGGCGGAAATCGTCATCATCCATACAGGGCAAATCGTCGTGAATGAGGGAGTAGGTGTGCACCATTTCCAGCCCACAGGCGAAGGGGAGGGCATCCTCTTCCCTGCCACCAAACAGCCGGCACACCGCCAAGGTCAAAGCTGGACGGATCCGTTTTCCACCGGAGAGTAGACTATAGGACATGGCGTCTTTCAAAGCGCCGTAAGAGGGCCACTGGGCGGCATAATCTGCCAAGGCTTTTTCGATGCGGGTTTGGTCTGCGCGCAGTTGTGTCATGAGTTCCATGGTTATGATTCCTCCGGGACAAAGGGGACTTCTTTCAGCTCACCGGTCTCGTCCAGGCGCAGCTTCATGACTTTTTGCTCCGCTTTGTCCAGCATGGCGACGCATTGTTTCATCAGTTTTGCCCCCTCCTCGTAGAGGGAGAGGGACTCAGCCAGGGGATGGTCCCCGGCCTCCAATTGGGCGACAATCTCCTCCAGGCGGGCCATGGCCTGCTCAAAGGTCAGTTTCTTTTCTGCCATCGGTGTTTCTCCTTTCCCGTTGCGGTGCAGGTGACTTGGCCATCCGCCAGACGGAGGGAGAGGTCCTCCCCCACCGACACCTGCTGAATGGAGGAGAGGACGGTTCCATCCTCCTTTTGGGCGATGGAGTAGCCACGGCTCAGCACCCGGAACGGGCTGAGGGCCTCCAGGGATGCGGCCAGGCGGGCCGTTTGTTCCCGGCCCGTTTGGAGGTTACGCTCCATCCCATGGACCAGCCGCTGCTGCTGATAGTCCAGCAGCATTCGCTTCTCCTGAATGGTGCGCAGGGGCGACTGGAGGAAGGGGCTGGCCTTGGCCCGTTCCAGCCGGTCCCGCCCCTTTTGGAGGGTGCGGTCCATGGCCCGCTGGAGGCGGGCTTCCCAGTGTGCCAGCACGTCCCGGAGTTCCCCTTGGTCGGGTACCGCACGCTCTGCCCCGTTGGAGGGGGTGGACGCCCGGAGATCGGCGGCAAAATCGGCGATGGTCACGTCCGGCTCATGGCCTACGGCAGCAATCACAGGGATCGCTGACCGGGCAATGGCCCGGGCCACCACCTCTTCGTTGAAGGCCCACAGGTCCTCCATGGAGCCGCCGCCCCGGCCGGTGAGGATGAGGTCGGCCATCTGGCCGGTATTGACCAAGTCCAGGGCTTGGGCAATTTCCTGGGCAGCTCCCTCCCCCTGGACCCGGACCGGCACCACCAGCACCTTGGCCATGGGCCACCGGGCCCCTAGGATGCGGATCATGTCCCGCACGGCAGCCCCCGCTGGGGAGGTGATGAGGGCGATGGTGTGGGGATAGGCCGGCAGCGGTTTCTTCCTTGCGGGGTCGAAAAGGCCCTCTTTGTGCAGGCGGTTTTTTAGCTGCTCAAAGGCGTAAGCCAGCTCCCCCATGCCATCGGGCATCATGTGGTTGCAGTAGAGTTGATACACCCCGTCCCGGGGAAACACAGACACCCGGCCGGAGGCCACCACCTTCATCCCATTTTCCGGACGGAAACGCAACGACGCTGCCTCCCGGCGAAACATCACGCAGCGAATGCTGCTCTCGGCATCTTTCAGGGAGAAGTAGTGGTGGCCAGAGGGGTAAACTTTATAGTTGGAAATTTCACTGCGCACCAGCACTTGGGAGAGCAGACGGTCCCGGTCCAACAGGCCTTTGATGTACTGGTTGAGGGCGGTGACGGAAATGGGTTCGGTCATCATGGTAGGTTACTTCCGTTCCAAATGGTGGGCTCGCCAGGTGAGGATCGCCGTGCCCATGGCGTTGTCTGTAGAATAGCGGGGCTCGGCAAACACGGCCCCGCAGTGTTGGGTCATCCGCTCCCGCATGAGTTGGTTGGAGGCCACGCCGCCGGCGCAGAGAACCGGCAGCCCGGGGTACTGCTCCAGTGCCTGGCGGGTGGCAGTCTCCACCCCTTGGATAATGGAGGCCAGGACAAACCAGCAGATGTCTGCGGGGCTTGTCCCCTGCTGGGCCAGGGCATTCATCTTGTTTTCCAATCCAGAGAAGGAGAAGGAAGCATCGTGCACTTTCACACGGAAGCTGTCCCGGTGGGCGGCCTCCCGGGAGAGGGCGTCCACGGCCTTTCCTGCAGGGAACGCCAGTCCCAGGCGTTTCCCGGTTCGGTCAATGAGCTGGCCGGCGGAGATATCCGTGGTCCCTCCGATGCAGGTGGCTTTGACCAACACCCCGTCTGGCACCACGTGGAGGAGTTCGGTGGTCCCGCCCGACAGGTGCCACACTAGGTGGGGCCGGTCCAGCAGGTCCATCCGCCCGGCGGACCAAGCTGCTGCGGCGATGTGCCCCTGCTGGTGGGAACAGGGATAAAAGGGAATTGCCATGGTCGTGGCTAAAACACGGGCCTGGGACTCCCCCGCCAGAAAGCAGGGCATATAGGAGCCCTCCACCTCCCGGGGACGGGTGCTGGCCCCCACGGCAGACAGCGGGGAGGGCAGGTGCAAGGCGTTTAGGCGCTCTACAATCTCTGGCAGGCGCTTTACGTGTTGGAATAGGGCCTCACTTTGGCGCAGCCCCAGAGAGCCCTGGGGAACCTCCAGAAGCTTGCCTGCGTTTTCCCCGGTCTCCCCGTCAAACCAGGCGGCGGAGGTGGTGTAGTTGCTGGTATCCAGGCCCAGTACACAGCCCATGGTCAGGCCTCCTCTGGCGCGGGTTTGGCCGGCGTATCCGGGAACTCTGCTCGGACAAAGGCCCCCAAAATACCGTTGATGAAGGAGACAATTTTCTCGTCCTCGTACTTTTTCGCAATCTCTACTGCGTCGTTGATGGAGGCAGCGGCGGGGATATCGGGCCGGTAGAGGATTTCGTACATCGCCACACGCATGATGGCAGCGGCAGGCAGTGGGATGCGCGCAAAGTTCCAATTCTTTGCGTACTGTGCAATGTACTGGTCCAGTTCCGGGCCGTGTTCAGCCACGCCGCGAACCACATCTTGGATGTATTGCAGCTGCTTCTCGTTGGGGTATTCCCGGTAAAGGGGATCCTCCTCCCCCCACTGCAGGAAACGCGCCCGGTCCAGCCGCTCCTGGAGGAGCTCCTCGGCGGACTGACGGGAAAATCCCAGGGAATAGGCACAGTGGATGGCAATCTCACGTGCAGCAGTTCTTGTCATATGGTATTCCTCCCACGGCGGACCAAGCCGCCGGTTATCATAAAACCAGGGTTACATTCCTTTTCATTATATACAGGAATATGCAAAAAAGAAAGCCCTCTTGGTGATTTCAGGCAAACTTTTTCCGTGCCTTTGGCGACAGAAAGAGACCCGCGGCAGAGCGCGCCGCGGGTCTCGAAAGGGTCAAAGGACTCAATCTTCCGGTTTCTCGAAGGTTACGCCGCCTACACGAACATTGACGGCAGCCACCTTCAGGCCGCTGGTATCCTCCACACTGGAGATGATGGCCTCTTGGACCTTTTTGGCGATCTCCGGGATGATACCGCCATAGCGGATCTGGATGGAGACATTGATGGTAATATTATCAGACTCCCAGAGAATGGTGATTCCCTTGGACAGCTTTTTGCGGCCCAGGATTTGCTCACTCATGGTGCCTCCAGACAGACCGGTGACCCCGTCCACATCCAGGGCGGCGGCGCCGGCAATCATTTCCAGGACTTCTTCTGAGATATAGACGTCTCCGTACTCTTCACTGCGGGAGTAATATTCTCTGCTTTCGCTCATGGCTGTTTTCCTCCGTTGCGGAACAGGATGGGATCCGACGATCCGATGGCCCCGCCTGCACTGGCAAGGGGCAATCCGCTTTTCTCGTAGTATACCATATCCAGGGAAAAGGGGCAAGCCTCTCTTTTCCTTGGAAACTGACCTCTTATCTTCTTATTTCTGGTGCTTTTGGGCGGCCAGGAGGGTGTTTTTCATCAGCATGGCGCGGGTCATGGGGCCCACGCCGCCGGGGACGGGGGTAATGGCGGAGGCCACCTCTTTCACCGCGGGAAAGTCCACGTCTCCGCAGAGTTTTCCCGCCTCGTTGCGGTTCATAGCCACGTCGATGACCACAGCGCCGGGCTTTACCATGTCGGCGGTCACCAGGTTTACCTTCCCCACTGCGGCGACCAGGATGTCTGCGCTGCGGCAAACCTCTGCCAGGTTCGGGGTCCGGGAGTGGCAGATGGTTACCGTGCCGTGGCGGCGCAACAGGAGGAGTGCCATGGGCTTGCCCACAATGTTGGACCGCCCAATCACCACGCAGTGCTTTCCCTTGGGGTCAATGTGGTACTCGTCCAGGATTTCCATGATGCCGTAGGGGGTGCAGGGCAGGAACCCCTCCCGCCCGATGAGCAGGGACCCCATGCTCATGGGATGGAACCCATCCACATCCTTCTCCGGAGAGATGGCCAGGAGGACGGCCTCCTCATCAATCCCCTGAGGCAGAGGGAGCTGACAGAGGATGCCGTCGATATCGGCCCGACCGTTGAGTTCCTCAATGAGGGCAATCAGCTCTGCCTGGGTGGTCTCCTCCGGCAGGGCATACTCCTCGCTGAGGAACCCGCACTCTTCACAGTCCTTCCGCTTGCTGTTGACATAGACCCGGCTGGCAGGGTTGTTCCCTACGATGATGACCGCCAGGCCCGGCTTTCTGGCCAGAGACTGGGCCTCTGCCTTTACTGCTTCTTTGCATTTTGTTGCCAGTGCTTTTCCATCTAAAATTGTCGCCATCATTCACTGCTCCTCTTTTGTTGATTCCGTGGTTGGTTGATTTGCTTCTTTTCGATTGACGTACAGGTCCTCTGGCTTGGGGTGTCTGTGCAGTTTCCATAGGACCAAACAGATTGCCACAGCGCAGCTGAGGAAGGCCAGCAGCTGCGAGGTGCGAATCCCGGTGGAGAAGAGGTACAGGCTATCGGTACGCAACCCCTCAATAAATCCCCGCCCCAGGCCATACCAGGCGATATAGAGCAGGAAATACATGCCGTCAAAGGCCCGCAGCCCCTTGTGAAGGAGCCAGCACAGCAGACAAAAGCCCACCAGATTCCAAAGGGACTCATAGAGGAAGGTGGGATGGACCTCCATATACTGGCCCCCTACTTCCAAGCCCATCCGCCATGGCAGGTCGGTAGGGCCACCATGGGCTTCTGCATTCATAAAGTTTCCCCACCGGCCAGCGATCTGCCCGATGAGCAGGCCAAAGGCGCAAACATCTGCCAGGGCGAGGAACGGGATCTTTTTGTACCGCGCCACCAGAAAGGCGATGATGACGCCGGCGATGATGCCACCGTAGATGGCCAGCCCACCCCGGTGAATGTCCAGACAGGCCATGATGTTTAGACTGCCGTCGTCATTCAAGTAGAGACCTGGGTTGAACACAATGTAATAGATCCGCGCGCCGATGATGCCCCCTGGGGCGGCAAAGAGGATCATATCCAGGATATCATCGGGCTTTAAGCCAAACTTCTTGGCCTTCCAGCAGCAAAACGACACCCCCAGGAAGAACCCCAGGGCGATGATCACCCCGTACCAGTAGATTTGAAAGGTTCCAATGGAAAAGGCCACCGGGTCGATGGTAAACTCCAGCCCCAGGCCAGGAAAGGTCACGGTATTCATGACCGTTCCTCCTGGGGACGGATGACCACGAGAGACGTCTGTTCCGGCTTCACCCACTGGGCCAGGAAGGCTTCCACGTCTTGGCGCTCCATGGTGTCATAGAGTTCGGGGAAGGTCCAGGGATCGCCTCCGGCAAAGTAGCCTTGGGCCTGCTCCACGCAGAGGTTTTCAAAGGAGTTCAGGCTGCGGACATACGCGCCGTAGGAGGCTTTTTTCAGCCGCTGGAAGAGGGCTTCGTCCACCCCTTCCCGGGCCAAGCGCGCCCCCTCCTGGAGAATGGCGTCCCGCACCTGTTCGGGGTGCTGGCTCTCCCCCCCTGCCATCAGGAAGGCGCAGCCGGGGTAATCCAGATACCCGCAGTAAAAACCGCTGTTGATGAGGCCTTCTTCGTACAGGCGGTTGTATAGCGGACTGGAGGAGCCCACTAAAATTTCACAGGCCAGCTCACCCAGCAGACGCTGGCGGATCTGGCTGGGGCCGTCTGGTGCAGCCGTCCCTTTGATGCCCATCTGCAGCAGAGGGGCAGAAACAGCCATGGTACGGCTGTCCTCCTGGCGGAACACCTGCTGAGACTCTTGGGCGCCACAGTCCCGGGGAATGGGGGGCTTTTTCTCCTGGGGCAAAATGTCCCGGGCCATCTGGCAGACCATTTCTGGGTCGACGTTCCCTGCCACGCACAGGACCATATTGGAGGGGGTATAGAAGGCTTCGTGGCAATGGTACAAGGTCTCTGCCGTAATGTGGGAGATGGACTCCACGGACCCGGCCACAGAGTTGCGCACGGGGTGATGCTGGTACATGGCCTCCAACAGCAGGTGGTAGGCCTGCCAGCCGGGCTGGTCCTCAATCATGCGGATCTCTTGTCCGATGATCCCCTGCTCCTTCTCCACGCTCTCCTTGGTGAAATAGGGAACGGAGACAAAGGTCAGCAGGGTTTTTAAGTTTTCCCAGAACTGGTCGGTACACTCAAAGTGGTACCCGGTGATGGCGGTACTGGTGAAGGCATTGGGGGAAGCGCCGGTGGCGGAGAGGGTTTGCAGGGCATTGCCCCCGTCAGGGGTGTCAAACATCTTGTGCTCCAGATAGTGGGCGATGCCCATGGGGGTGTCTAGCCACTGGCCATCCAGCTGAAAGCGGGTATCCATCCCCCCGTACCGGGTGGCAAAGAAGGCGTAGCACTTGCCGAACTCTGGCTTTGGGAAGACAAAGACGTGCAGACCATTTTCCAAGGTCTCTTCGTAGACGGTCTCCCCAATCCGTTCATAGATGTGTTTGATCATGGATTAGCCCTCCTTTCCCCGCAGGGTGTAGATGCTGTCCAGTTGAATCTTCTGGGCGGTTTCCACCACCTGGTCCAAGGTGACCCGGTCGACTTCCTCCGCCAGCGCTTCCGGCGGGAAGTCTGTCCCAGAGACAAAGCGGTTGAGCCAATACTCCTCCAAACGCCCCTGGGCATCCAAGGTGGTGCGGAGGCTTCCCATGACGGAACGGCGGGCCGCTTCCCACTCCTCTTGGGAGATCTCTCCCTTTTGGCAGGCTGCCAGCTGGGCCAAGATTTCCTCCTCTGCCTTCTGGAAGTTGGCAAATTCCACCCCAGAGTAGACCTGAAGAATGCCCTTGTTCTGCGCTAGAGAGGAGTTGGCAAAATAGCAGAGGGAGAGTTTCTCCCGCACGTGGAGGAATAGCTTGGAGGTTGTGGTACCACCATAGATGGCGTTGAACAGCAGTCCCCGGGCGATGCTCTCTTGGCTGCGGAAGCTGCCCCCAGTGCGGAAGCCTAGAATCAGCTTTCCCTGCCCCACGTCCATGGCGTCTTGGAACCGGCGAACAGGTCCTGCCGGGCTGTTTACTACTTGGGTCTGTGGGACGGGACGGCGTTCCCCGTTGGGCAGCCCAGCAAAGGCGGCACGGAAGGCAGCCTCCACCCGGGCAGGATCCGCCGAACCGCAGTAGTATAAATAAACAGGGGCCTGGGCGAGCATCTCTCGATACCGGGTGTAAAGGGCCTCTCCCGTAATGGCGTTGGCCTGGGCCTCGGTGCCCAATTTGTCCAGGCCATAGGCTTCCCCTTGGCACATCTGACCGCGAAGCCGGGCCATGGCATACTGCAGCTTGTCGTTGAGCTGGGCACGGATCTGATCGATCAAGTTTTTCTTTTCACTGTCCACATAGGCGGGGACGAAGGTTCCCCTCTCCCCTGCCGGGGCCAGCACCAGCTCGCCCAGCAGGGCAGTTGCCTCCTCTAAAATAGAGGTGCCTGCGGGAAGAAAGGCTTCATCCAAAAAGCTGCCCCAGAAGCCGATGCACTGCACCTCCCCCTTTTTGCGGAGGATGGGCTGGATGGAACCGCCGTACAGTTCGTCCAAGGCAGCAGACAGGGCCTGCATGTCCGGGTGTGTTTGGGTACCGCGGTGCAGCACCTTAGGCAGCAGCGCGTGCAGGGCAGCGTGTTCTGCAGTCAAAGGCTCGACAAACGTCACAGCCAGTAATGATGTTTTAAATTTTTTCGTCTGAACCACCCGGAGCGTTACCCCGGGGGACAAAGTCAATTCCGTCATTGGGAGCATCCAATCGCCCTCCTTTGTCTTCGATGTTCGTAGGAATGACAAGGATATTCTACCATATTTTATGAGAAAGTAAAGGACTGCCAAGGTTCTGAAAAAATCCTGTCCCGCTGCGCGGGATTTTATCCAAATTTCTCTTGACAAAAGCCGCCATCTGGGGTACGATAGTCCCTGTTGTAAAGGAATTCAGCTTTACATGCCGCAGGAGGGAGGGTCCGCTGTGAAAAACCAGGCCTATCGTATGGCTATGCTCTATGATTTTTACGGTGATCTTCTGACCCCCCGGCAAAAGGAATTCTACGATTTATACTACAACGACGATTTGTCCCTGGCAGAGATCGCAGAAAACTACGACATCACCCGCCAGGGTGTGCGGGACATCATCGTCCGGGCCGAGAAAACCCTGGAGGATATCGAGGAAAAAACCGGCCTTATCCAGCGGTATCACCGTACCCGGGCCACCACGGCTGTCCTGCGCACGGTGTGTGACCAGATACAAGCCCGGGGACAGGCTTTGGGCAACGACCCCGTGCTGGAAGATCTCTGCCAACAGCTTCGCCGCGCCATTGACGACTTGGAGAGGGAGTGAGTTCTGATGGCATTTGAAGGTTTAACCGAAAAACTCTCCTCCGCGTTTAAAAAACTGCGGAACAAGGGCCGTTTGAGTGAGGCAGACGTCAAAGAGGCCATGCGGGAGATCCGCCTGGCTCTGCTGGAAGCCGACGTCAGCTACAAGGTGGTCAAAGATTTCATCAAACGGGTTACGGAAAAGGCCGTCGGCACCGAGGTGCTGGAAAGCCTGACGCCCGCCCAAGCCATTGTCAAAATCGTCAACCAAGAGCTGATCGACCTCATGGGGGGCGACAGTACGAAGATTACCATCGCCTCCCAGCCCCCCACGGTGGTGATGATGGTGGGCCTCCAGGGCGCTGGTAAAACCACCAACGCCGCCAAGCTCGCTGGTCTCATGCGCAAGCAGAACGGCAAGCGCCCGCTGCTGGTGGCCTGCGACATCTATCGTCCCGCCGCCATCCAGCAGTTGGAAGTGGTGGGGAAACAGCTGGACATCCCTGTCTTCCAAATGGGACAGGAAAATCCCGTCACCATTGCCCAGGCCGCCATTGAGCACGCCAAAAAGCACGGCAACGACATGGTCTTCCTGGACACCGCCGGTCGCCTCCATGTGGATGAGGCGCTGATGGCAGAACTCCAATCCATCAAGGAGGCGGTGCACCCCAGCGAAATCCTGCTGGTGGTGGACGCGATGATCGGTCAGGACGCTGTGAACGCCGCAAAGGCCTTTGACGAAGCCCTGGACATCGACGGCGTGGTGCTGACCAAACTGGACGGCGATGCCCGAGGCGGTGCCGCCCTCTCCATCAAAGCGGTGACCGGTAAGCCCATCAAGTTTGTGGGTATGGGGGAAAAGCTGGATAACATCGAAGTTTTCCACCCCGACCGGATGGCCTCCCGGATCCTGGGCATGGGCGATGTGCTCACCCTCATTGAGAAGGCGGAGCAGCAGTTCGACCAGCAGAAAGCCCAGGAACTGGCGGAAAAGCTGAAGAAGAACCGCTTTACCCTTCAGGATTACTACGACCAGCTGGTCCAGGTGAAGGGAATGGGTTCCGTGGAGGAACTGCTGGGCATGATGCCTGGGATCAACGCAAAGGCGCTGGAGGGGGCAACCATCAATGAGAAGGCCCTCACCCGCACCGAGGCGATCATCCTCTCTATGACCCCTCAGGAGCGGGAGAACCCCTCCATCCTCAACAGCAGCCGGAAGAAACGCATCGCCGCCGGCTGTGGATTGCAGGTGGTAGACGTCAACCGTCTTCTGAAAGAGTTTGGTATGATGCAGCAGATGACCAAACAGATGAGCAAACTCACCGGCAAGCGCCGGAAGGGAAAGTTTGGCAAGATGCCTGGGGGTTTCCCAGGGTTGCCCTTTAAGTAAGTTGGTTCCCGCACCCCTGCGGTTCCATAGATACAGAAATTCATTTGGAGGTGAAAGGACATGGTGAAGATCAGACTGCGCAGAATGGGCTCCAAGAAGAACCCCTTCTATCGTATTGTGGTTGCAGATTCCCGTTATCCCCGCAACGGCCGCTTCATCGAGGAGATCGGTACCTACGATCCCCTGCAGGAGCCCGCTGCCATCAAGGTGGACGCCGAGCGCGCCCAGGCTTGGATCAAGACCGGCGCTCAGCCCACCGAGACGGTGAAGGCGCTGCTGAAAAAGGCCAACGCCATCTGATTTGGAGGGCACATGAAGGACTTGCTCACTTATATCGCCCAGAATCTGGTGGAACACCCCCAGGCCGTCGACGTTCGCGAGACGGAGACGGACGGGACCATTGTCCTGGAACTTCGGGTGGACCCCAGTGATATGGGAAAGGTGATCGGTCGTCAGGGCCGGATTGCTAAGGAAATCCGTACGCTGATGCGTTCTGTGGCCCAGCGTCAGGGCAAAAAGGTTTCCGTCGAAATTATGGACTGAAAAATGGCGGCGCATTCTGCGTCCGCCATTTTTTCCTTCCCAAAGGAGGCATCCCCCTTGAAAGCGCAATATTTAGAAGCTGGAAAAATTGTAAACACCCACGGCATTGCAGGCGAGGTGAAGATCATCCCCTGGGCCGATGGGCCTGAATTTCTGTTGGACTTTGACACCTTGTACATCGATGGAAAACCCATGGACGTACAGCGTGCCCGGGTCCACAAAAACTGTGTCCTGGCCAAACTGGCCGGCATCGACGATATCAACGAGGCCATGAAGCTGAAGGAAAAGGTGGTCTCCATTCATCGGGATGACGCGAAGCTGGAAGAGGGCGCCTTCTTCCTGGCAGATCTTTTGGGCCTGGAGGTCCGGGACGCGGACAGTGGCGAGGTTTTGGGAACCCTCTCTGAAGTCCTCACTCCCCCGGCCAGCAATGTGTACGTTGTCACCGGTGGGAAACACCAGCACATGATTCCCGCTGTTCCAGAGTTCATCGTAGAGACCAATCTTGACGAGGGCTACCTCCGGGTTCGCCTGATCGAAGGGATGTGAAGGGATGGACTTTCTCTATCACATTCACATCATGACGCTGTTTCCTGATGTAGTAGGAGACATGCTGTGCGAGTCCATCCTGGGCCGGGCCCAGGAACGGGACATCATCCGCATCGACTGCCACCAGATCCGGGACTACACCCTCAACAAGCAGAAGCAGGTGGACGACTATCCCTACGGCGGCGGGCACGGGGCAGTGATGCAGGCAGATCCCCTGTACCAGTGCTGGCAGCATCTGTGCGACCTGGAGGGGGAACGGGTCCATACCATCTACCTCTCCCCTGCCGGCACGGTATTTCGCCAGGCCGATGCCAAGCGGCTTCATCAGGACCACAATAAACTCATCCTGGTCTGCGGCCACTATGAGGGCATCGACCAGCGGTTCATCGACGAGTGCGTGGATGAGGAGATCTCCCTGGGAGACTTCGTCCTCACCGGAGGAGAAATCCCTGCCATGGCGGTGGCGGACGCCGTGTGCCGCCTGGTCCCCGGGGTCCTGTCCGACCCGGAGTGCTTCACCGATGAGAGCCACTGGGATGGTTTGCTGGAATACCCCCAGTACTCCCGGCCAGAGGTGTGGCACGACCGGCGAGTGCCCCCCATCCTCCTCTCTGGCCATCACGCCAACATCGCCAAATGGCGGCGGAAGCAAGCCATCCTCCGCACCCGAGACCGGCGGCCGGATATGTATGAACGGTTGGACCTTTCCTCCAAAGCAGACCGAAAGCTGCTGAAAGAGATTGCCGATGAGGAAGCGGTCCAGGAAGACAACGTCCCCCTCACCACCGAATGAGATCGGATGGGAGGGGGACGCTTTGCATCATGTGACGGGAAGTGCCTCCAACTCTGCCAGGATCTCCTCCATCAACGGGACATCCTGGGAACGGGAAGACAGATAGAGCAATTTCTCTTGGAGATCTTCGGGAAATTCTGTGCGCTTTTCTTCTAAGGGTTCTAACAGAGCGTCCAAGGCGAAGACCAACTTCTCCCGCGCTTCTGCTTCCTCAGGTGCCGCCCCAAAGCTGACTATGTCTATATTGGTCAGATAGAAGGTGTACGCATGCAGCCTCTGCCAGTCGTCTGTTTCGTAACGCCCCAAATCCTGGGATAAATCGCTGCAAAGGGAAGCAAACACCACAGAGATTCGGGTGTCCATGGACGCCTTTATGGTGTCTATACGGCTCTTTTCCACTTGCCATAGGATCAGGAATAGAACAAGCAGAGCGAGCACAATGGATAGCATGATCCTACGCAATAGAACTCTTTTCTTCATATCTTTCTGCTATGTGAAGCTTATCTTGTTGGGTTTTTCTGTTTAGAACCTAACATACTAAACTCCATTTGTCAATATATCACAAAAATTTGATGGGAATTTTCCTACGGAAGCAACTGGAGCGGTGGAATATCCTCTATCCAAGACACCAACCCCCTCACGCCCGAATGAACGCGGACGTGAGGGGGTTTTCCGGTATTACGAAACCATCCGTTCTTCTTGGAGGCGGTGCTCCACCTCCTGGCTGGCGGGGGGAAGCTCCTGTCCCGGCTGCCAAACCAGGACCGCGTCTTTTTCCGCCCCCACATAGATGGCCTTCACATCGGAGGGCAAGGGGATGCCCAGTTTGCCCTTCGCCTCGGTTTCCCCCTTCGGGAGCACATAAAAGGTCTGATTTGACTGCCACCCCTCCAAGGTGCCGTCACCAAAGTCAAAGATCGACCGTTGCGGGATCAGATAAAGAACATGATCCTCTGACCATTGATGGGTAATGTTGTGGGCCGCGTCATCCACCCAAAGGTCCACGTTAATGGATCCGTCGGAGAGTTCCGTCACTTGATTGATTACGATATCCTCCTGAGAAAGGGGAAGGGATACATTCAGCTGCAAAGCGACCAGCACCAGGAACACCGCCACCCCAAGGAACAGCATGGCGATTCCCCCGCGGAACAGGTTCACCCGCTTCTTCTTATTCCACTGTTTCTCTACGGAGTGAAGGGGGGCAGCGGCTTCCCGGGACGTTTCCAGGGGAAGGGGCCGGGAAAGGGCGGTGTAAAACCTCCGGCACCGGGGACAGTCTGCCAGGTGCTCCTCCACCGCAGCGCGGCTCTCTGGGGTACAGCTGCCGTCACAGTAGGCGGGCAGCAGATCTTCGATCACAACGCAGGACAAGGTCATGTCGTCTCCTCCTTTCCAGCCATTTCATCTCCCAAAACGCTTTCCAGCGCCTGGTGATACCCCTCCCAGTCAAAAGAGGGACGGTATGTTTCCCAGAAGGGGATGTATTGCGTTTCCATCATGGTCTCCATGGCAGGGCTTGCCGGGGGAAGGTCCTCTCCCTTCTTCCAGATGAGGATGCGGTCTTTCGGTGTCCCCACATAGACGGCCGGTACGTCTCCTCCCAAATTGTAGTTCGCATGCGGATCGACCTTCTCGGGGTCCTGTGTGACACTGAACGCAATATAGGTGTTGTACAATCCGTATTCCGACGTGCGCCTCGGTTCCAGCAGCGCTCGCTTGGGGGTAAAATACACCGATCCGTCGTCTGTTTCTTCCACCAACAGCGTATCCAGGCTCTTCCCGTCATCAATGTAGAAATGGAAAACAACCGTACCATCCTCCAGCTGACAGGCCTGGGAGATCTGGATGTCCTCTGTCGAGATATCGGTCCCTTTATGGATGGTCAGCCACAGAGGACAAACGGCCAGAAAAATGGCTGCTAAGGCAATGGCAACCCCCTTCCAGCGGGCCCGTCTCCGGGTTTTCTTCCAGGTGGTCTGGACTTCCTTGAGGGCCGCTGTCTCCTCCTTCTCTTCCGGCGTGGGAAGAGGCGCAGAGAGGTCCGCCAGCCGCTGCCGGCAGGCAGGGCACTCCGCGAGGTGTTCCTCCACCAGGCTGCGGCTTTCCTGACTGCACACCTCGTCATAGTAAAGGGGAAGCAGGTCTTGAATCAACCCACATGGCACGTTCATGGCAATCCCTCCTTGATCTTTCCCTTGGCCCGGTAATAGGTCACACGGGCCCAGCTTTCCGTCTTGTGGAAAAGGGCAGCAATTTGCGCAAAAGAGAGTTCTCCAAAGAGGCGGAGGAGAAAGACCTCCTTATAGGGCTCCTCCAAGGCGTGGATCCCCTGGTAGATCTCCTGGAGGGACTCCTGATCCAGCAGCCGCTCCTCCAGGCTGTCCTGGGTCCAGGAGGCTTCCAGCTCCTCTTCCCTGCCCTTGCGCTTCTCCCGGCGGCAGTGGTCAAAGTAGGTGTGCTTGGCAATCTGGCACAGCCAGCTGTAGAGAGAGCTTCTGCCGTCGAATTGGTCCAACTTTTCCAAGACCTTGAAAAAGGTCTCCTGGGTGATCTCCTCCGCGACCCACTGGTTGCGGCAGAGAACCAGCAAGTACTTGTAGACGTCCCGGAAGTACTTCTGATACACCTGGTCAAATTCTGTCACCGATCTCCCCTCCCTTCAACCATAAGACGGCGGAGATGGCCATTCGTTACAATATTTTTCCCTATTCTGCAAAAAACGGCGTCACCTAATTGCGGTGACGCCGTTTTGGATGGGATTGCTCTCTTACTTTACTTATTGACTACGAAGTTTTCGGTGGTCAGCTCATTGTACTTACCACGCTTGACGTAGTGGGTGTGCAGGTACTCGTGGGAAGCATGGCAGCCGGGGCCCTTCCCGTCACCCCACTCCTTATAGAAGTTCATCAGGGACTGGTTCTCATGGGACTTGCGGACGATCTTGCGCTCGTCCTCGCCATAGATGGCCTCCATCCGCTTCTGGCGGACAATGTTGATGTCCTCCTGGGGTCTGGGCTGGCCACCACCGGTGATGCAGCCGCCGGGACATCCCATGACCTCGATGAAGTGGTAGGGAGAGGTCCCTTCGCGGACCTGGTCCATCAGTTGCCGGGCGCCGGCATACCCGCTGGTCACGGCGATCTTCACCTCGAAGCCCTCGGCGGCCTTCCACTCTGGCTTTACGTTCTCCAGCTTGATGGTGGCCTCCTTCACCTGCTCCAGGCCTACAATGGGAGAGACATGGAGGTTGGGGAAGGGCAGCTCCCGGCCGGTGATGATCTCATAGACCGTGCGCAGGGCTGCCTCCATCACGCCGCCGGTGACGCCGAAGATGTCGGCTGCGCCGGTGGAGAAGCCCAGGGGATCGTCAAAGTTCTCCTCCGGCAGGGACAGGAAGTTGATGCCCATGGTTTTGATCAGGTCGCCCAGTTCCCGGGTGGTGAGCACTGCGTCCACATTGGGAACACCGTCGTTGCTCAGCTCCGGACGGGCACACTCGGTCTTCTTGGCCGTGCAGGGCATGATGGAAACCACATACATGTCCTCGGGCTTTTTGCCCAGCTTCTTGGCGTAATAGCTCTTCACCACAGCGCCAAACATCTCGTGGGGAGACTTGCAGGTGGACAGATTGTCCAGGTGCTCCGGATAATTGTGCTCGATGAACTGGATCCATCCGGGAGAGCAGGAGGTGATCATGGGCAGCGTAGCCACACCGCCGGAGATCACGGCACGGAACCGCTCCAGGAACTCGGTCCCCTCCTCCATGATGGTGAGGTCAGCGCCCCAGTTGGTGTCGAACACGTCGTCAAAGCCCATGCGATGGAGGGCAGCGGCCAGCTTGCCGGTCTCACAGGTGCCGGCGGGCAGGCCGAAGCACTCGCCAATGCCCACGCGGACCGCCGGGGCGGGCTGCACCACCACATGCTTGTCGGGGTCGTTGATGGCCTGAATGACCCGATCCTTGTGGGTCGTCTCCCGCAGGGCGCCCACGGGGCAGACAATGACGCACTGGCCGCAGAAGGTGCAGGCCGTGTTGCCCATGGGCAGG
>JABLTR010077670.1_pt1 | contig 47728 bp, 38 predicted proteins | sample 7160071 | NCBI WGS metagenome assembly JABLTR01 (sample SAMN14651230, study PRJNA627086) | human gut metagenome | isolation source: feces | host: Homo sapiens | reverse complement strand
GTCTCCGACAAACTGCTGGACCTTTCCGGCTACGATTTTACGGATAACTATGTGGAGTCCCGTCTGCAGGACGTGTTCGACAACGGTGCCATCTACCTGCTGCCCTCGACCTACAACTGCTACGGCATCACCTACAACAAGACCCTGCTGAAAAAATACGGCTGGGAGCTGCCCAATTCTTTCGCTGAGCTGGAAGAACTGGCTGCAAAGGCCAAGAAAGCAGAGGTCGATCTCTGTCTGCCGCAGATCCAGTATCCGGGCTATGGTTTCCAGTATCTGTGCAACATTGCGGACGCCGATTTCCTCGGCACACTGGACGGCAGGCTGTGGCAGCGGGATTATCTGTCCGGTAAGGCGAATGTCAGCAATACCCCCGGCATGATGCAGGCGATGGCCTATGTCCAGAAGTGGAAGGACATCGGGATGCTGAACGACACCGGCGACGCTCTTGACGACAATGTGACCCGGCAGAGGATGACCGAGGGCAACACCCTGTTTCTGATGGGCGGCACCAACGGCATCGTGGAGGCAGACGGCAACGCCGATAAATACGGGCTGATGCCGTTTCTCTCGGAGGACGGCACCCAGAACGTTTTTGTGCTGAATGTGAACCGCTTCTACGGTCTGAATAAAAAGCTGGAGCAGAACCCCCAGAAGCTGGAAGATGCGCTCAAGGTGATGCGTGTGCTTTCCACCGTTGCAGGCACCAGCGCTCTGCAGCCCGCAACGGCGCTGAAAAGCAGCCTGCTGCCCTTCAAGGACGCAAAAGCGGACGGCACCTACTATGCCGACATCGCCGATGCCCTGAATGCAGGCAACACCGCGCCCTTTATCTATTCCGGCTGGGAAAACACCATCGTGACCACTGGCCTTAAAATGCTGGACTTCATGAAGGGCAATGCCACCATGGAGGATGTGATCCGTCAGCTGGACGAGGATCAGGATAGTGTGGTGAACAACACCCCGGATACCATCACTACCGTTACGGAGGAGCTTTCGCAGGAGGACTGCGCCATGCTGGTGGGCCGCTGCTTTGCACAGGCTACCGGCAGCGACCTTGCGCTGGTGTCGCTGAGCACATGGATTCCCGGCAACCCCACCGATCAGAACCATCACGGCGTAGCTGCCAAGCTGTACGCCAAGGGCATTACGGATTACGACCTTTCGGTGATCCTGCCCACCGGCTGGAACCGCACCATCCAGACCGTTACCCTGACCGGGCAGCAGATCAACGACCTGCTGGCCACGGGCTACGATGCCTACGGCAACGGCAAGGGATACCCCTATGTGCTGGTAAGCCCGGTGCAGCCGGATGCGGGCAAGACCTATCAGGTTGCCATCTGCGGTGTGAGCGACCAGTTGGCTGCGGAGACCACGGTCACAGACAGCGGCGTGGTGGGCATGGATGCTGCAAAAGCCTTCTTTGGTGCATACACCACCATCAGCCGGGCAGATACCGCATGGAGCTAGGGTGCGTCTGAAACAGAACAGACAGGAGATACCAGATGTGAACAACAAACTATATAAAAAGCTGCTTTGGGGCACCGGCTTTGTCATTGTTGCGGTCATCCTGACCCTTTTTATCATGAGCCAGACCTACATCCAGAACCTTGTCTACCATGAGCGGCTGAACCAGATGGAAGAGGTCACCCACCAGATGTTCCGCAGTCTGGAGGATGTGATCGACACCCACCGGGACGAGGTGAATGTACAATGCAATTATTTGTACTGCACTCCGTTAAAGACCGATACCGAGTTCTATCGCTATCTGAAAAAGCTGTCGGAGCTTTCCAATTACCATGAAAGACAGATCGAACTGGTTGCCGTGGACTCTGACGGACATTACTATACCGAGAATGGCGGCATGGGGCTGCTAAGGGAAATGAACTATCTGGCAGACTCTCCGCAGTGGGTCAGCTACGTTTCCAACTCGCTGACCGTGGACGACTCCCGGATGGTGTTTCTGGAAAAGCTCTCCACCCCCATCACACTGCAAAGCGGAGAAAAAGAGATCACCCTGTGCTACTTTGGTATTTCGCAAAGCATGACCCAACTGAACGATTATTTCCGCTGTGATGCCTACGAAAATAACAACAGTGTCTATGTGCTGGACGACAACGGTTTCAAGCTGTTCAACGCCAATGATACCGAGCTGCTGAAGGGGCATAACGTATACACCGTGCTCTCCCGGATGTCCTATCTGCACGGTTCTTCCTTTGCGGAGGCAAAGGAGCGGCTTGACCGCACAGGCTCCTGCTATTCCAACGCCGTGCTGGACGGGACCGAGTATTTCTACGCCCTGAAGCAGATGGAAAACGCCCAGTGGACACTGGCGTTCCTTGTTCCGGCAAAATATGTGGCCGTGAATACGCAGAAGCTGGTCAGCATCGTCATGATCATCATCATCGTCATTGCAATGGTGTTCTCGGTCATAACAGTTTTCGTCGGCTGGTTTCTCCTGCGGCAAAAGCAGCAGCAGGAGCTGCAGGCAGAAAAAGAAGCGAACCTCCGTCTGGAGCAATACAACATCCATCTGACGCAGGTAAACGATGAGCTGCGGCAGGCACAGGACATTGCCGCAGAGGCGTTACAGTCCGCCGAGCGCGCCAGCAAGGCTAAGACGGACTTCCTTGCCAACATGAGCCACGATATCCGCACCCCCATGAACGCCATCATCGGCATTACCACTCTGATGAAAAACGAGCTGCACCAGCCGGAAAAGCTGGCCGAACATCTGGACAAGCTGGAAAATTCCGGCCAGTTGCTGCTGGGCATCATAAACGATATTCTGGACATGAGCCGCATCGAGAGCGGCAAGACCACCCTGAATGTGGAAAAAATGAATCTGCCCCAGCAGATCAGCCAGCTAGACAGCATCATCCGCCAGCAGGCAGGCCAGCGCCGCCAGACCTTTACGGTAAACACCCATCTGCAGCACGAAAACGTGCTGGCAGACCCCAACCGTCTGAATCGGGTGCTGATGAACATCCTCTCCAACGCAGTCAAGTATACGCCCACCGGCGGGCATATCCGGTTTGAGGTGGACGAGCTGCCCCGAAACGAGCACTACGCCCGATACCGCTTTGTGGTGCAGGATGACGGCATTGGCATGAGCGAGGCCTACCAGAAGACCCTTTTTGACCCCTTTACCCGCGAGGAACGCTCCGGCACCAACAAGGTGCAGGGCACCGGCCTTGGTATGGCCATCACCAAGAACATTGTTGACCTGATGGGCGGCTCTATCAATGTGGAGAGTACCACCGGCAAGGGCACTCGCTTTGAGGTGGTGCTGGAATTTCCCATTGATGCCGAAGCAGATACGGTGCCAGAGGCACAGGTACTCCCGGAGGAAGAGGAAGAAACTTCTCCTCTGTCCGGCATGAAGTTCCTCTGCGCCGAGGATAACGCCATCAACGCCGAAATTCTGGAAATGCTGCTGGAAGCCAATGGCGCAAGCTGCACCATCTGCTCCAACGGTCAGGAAATCGTGGATGCCTTTGCCAGCGTAAAGCCCGGCGAGTACGACATGATCCTGATGGATGTGCAGATGCCTGTGATGGACGGCTTGGAAGCCACCCGCCGCATCCGCAGCGGTGAAAACCCGCTGGGCAGGATCATTCCCATCCTTGCCATGACCGCCAATGCCTTCCTTGAGGATATGCAGAAGAGCAGGGAAGCCGGCATGGACGAGCACCTGTCCAAACCTGTGGATATCGCTGCGCTGGAGCAGACGGTAAAACGCTTCCGTGTTATCCCCCCGAAAATAAACAGCGGACAAGCGCGTTTCTGCAGAGGAAGCACACAAACGATGTGAATGATGCAGGAGAAGATTAGAACGTGAATACACTTTCCGAGATCGAGGAATATTACAAAGCGCGTGAGCAGCAGCTTTTGGAAAAACTTCATCAACAGGAACCCGCTTCTGCTGCAATGCCTGACGGATATCCAAGCTGCCCTGAAAGAAGAATTACAGCAGCACAACTGAGCTGCGGATGCAATCAAAACAGGAGTATAAAAAGCCCGAATGAAACACAGAATCTCACGCCGTGCATTCCTGAACGGATGCACGCTGCTGGCGGCAGCTGCTGCCGTAAGCAGTCTGACTTCCTGCGGAGAAAAGGAAGCGAAAGACAGCGGTCTTGCACAAATCGTTGTGGGAAGCGACAGCTATCCACCTTATATCTATCTGAATAATGACGGTGTTCCCACCGGGATCGATGTGGAGATCGCCACCGAGGCGTTCCGCCGCATGGGGTATGCTGCCCGGTTTGAAACGATCAACTGGGAGCAGAAAACAAATCTTGTGGAAAGCGGCGCCATCGACTGCATCTGGGGCTGCTTTTCCATGGATGGACGCGAAGAGGTATACCGCTGGGCGGGACCTTACATGGTGAGCCGTCAGGTGGTTGCGGTGGATGCTGACAGCAGCATCCGATCCCTCAGCGACCTTGCCGGCAAGACCGTCGCCGTGCAGAGCACCGGCAAGCCGGAGGAGATCTTTCTCAGCGGCTCCGACCCGCGCATCCCGCAGACGGTGGAGGTGCTCAGCATCGAAAACCGCAGTGTGCAGTACGCAATGCTGGCCTGCGGCTATGTGGACGGCATCGCCGCCCACGAGACAGGCATCCTGCAATATATGAAGGACAATGCCATAGACTTCCGCATTTTGGAGGAACCGCTGCTGGTCACCGGGCTGGGCATCGCCTTTGCCAAGAACGACACCCGCGGGCTGGACAGCCAGCTGACCGATACCCTTGCGCAGATGCGCGCGGATGGCACGCTGGAGCGGATCATTGGCCGATACCTTGAAAATGCTTCGCAGTATCTGGAGGTGGACATAATTGGCGCGTAAAAACAGAACCACCCCGGATAAAAGGATATGGACAGCCTATCTGATCATCGGCGTGCTCTTGATGGCCGGTGTTGCTTTTTTCTCCAGCTGGCGGGCAATGCGCACAGCAGAGGAACGCTTTTGCCAGACCCTTGAGTTTGTCAAATCCCAGTCCACCAGCTTTGAAAAGCACAACGATACCATCACGGCAAAGGCACTCCGCCGCACGGCGGTCGCAGTCCATCAGCTGGCAGAGAATCCTGCTCTTGACCTCTCCGACCCGCAGTGCCTGAACAGGCAGACAGAAAAGCTCTGGCTCACCGGCATTTCGGTTCTGGGACCGGATGGCACGCTCCGGTGCGAGTCCACGACCAACGGCATCGGCTATGACCGGTTTGGCGACCAGCTGAAAAATGACGCTGTTCTGGACGTTTTGTCTTACCCGCGAAAGACCTATGTGAAGCGCGTCCTGCTGGAAGATGGCTCTGCTGTGGATGTTGCGGCACACCGGGCAGAAAGCACAGAGCTGCTCCTGCTTGCCTACCGGTACACCCCGGCGGAATTTGTGGAGGAAACGGCGCTGTCCATCCAGAGCATACTGGATGGCTACCCGGCAGAAACCAGCGGCACGCTGTTCATCGTGCAGAACAATCAGGTCGTTGCCGCAAACCGCCCGGAGCTGATTGGGCAGGATGTTGCAGGTAGTCCGCTGGCGCAGGGAATTCGCAAAGCCGGGGCCGCAGAGAAACTGACCCATACCCGGGACTGGAACGGCTCCGGCTGCTATTTCGGGATGTTCTGCCATGGCAGATCCTTCGATCTCTATGCGTACACGGATGAAAAAATAATCTTCCGGGAGTCGCTTTTGCTGATCCTGACGGTTCTGGTCGGCTACATCCTGCTTGTAATGATCCTTCAGCTGCTGCGCCGCCGCTCCGCGCAGGAGATGGAGCTGCAGAAAAAAGAGCAGGAGAGGAAGTACCAGACCCAGCTGGAGGAACAGAACCGCAAGCTGGAGATCGCGCTTCAGCACGAAGGGGCGGCAAACCGCGCCAAGCGGGAGTTCCTGTTCAATATGAGCCACGATATCCGCACCCCCATGAACGCCATCATCGGCTTCACCTCGCTGGCTGCGACCCATATCGACAATAGGGAACAGGTGCTGGACTACCTCAAAAAGATCTCCACCTCCAGCCAGCATCTGCTTTCCCTCATCAATGATGTGCTGGATATGAGCCGCATCGAGAGCGGAAAGGTAAAGATCGAGGAAAAAGCGGTGCATCTGCCGGATCTCGTCCACGATGTGCGCTCCATCATTCAGCCCAATGTTTCGGCAAAGCGGCTGTCGCTTTTTATTGATACCATGGATGTGGAGAACGAGGATATCATCACCGACCCGCTGCGGCTGAACCAGATCCTGCTGAACATTTTGTCCAATGCCATCAAGTTCACTCCCACAGGCGGTATGATCAGCATTCGCATTGCTGAGAAAAACGGTGCGCCTGCGGGCCGGGCCTGCTATGAGTTCCGCATCAAGGACAACGGCATCGGCATGAGTGAGGAATTCCAGAAGCACATCTTTGAGGAGTTCGCCCGTGAGGAAAACTCCACCGTCAGCGGCATTCAGGGTACCGGCCTCGGCATGTCCATCACCAAGAACATTGTGGACCTGATGGGCGGCACCATCGCCATTGAGAGCGAGCCGGGCAAGGGCAGCGAGTTTATCGTGAATCTCTGCTTTGCGCTCAGCGGACAAAAGGTGGAGCTCAGGCAGCTCCCGCAGCTGGAAGGGCTGCGGGCATTGGTGGCGGACGACGATACCGACACCTGCCTGAGCGTCAGCACCATGCTGTCCAAGATCGGGATGCGGCCGGAGTGGACGATCTCCGGCAGGGAAGCGGTGATCCGCACCCGGTATGCCATGGAGCAGGGGGATGAATTCAGCGTTTACATCATCGACTGGCTGATCCCCGATATGAACGGCATCGAGATCGTGCGGCAGATCCGCAAGGTGATTGGAAAAAGCCGCCCCATCATCATCCTGACCGCCTACGACTGGGCCGATATTGAAGAGGAAGCCCGTGCGGCCGGTGTTACCGCCTTCTGTGAAAAGCCGCTGTTCCTCTCGGAGCTGCGCAGAGTGCTGGCAGAGCCGTTCGGTGCAGAGCCTGCCTGCAGGCCGGTGCAGCTGAACGCGGAGGCCTTCAAAGGGAAAAAGATCCTGCTGGTGGAGGACAACGAGCTGAACCGTGAGATCGCAGTGGAGATCCTGAAGGAAGCGGGCTTTGAGGTGGAATCTGCCGAGGATGGCGAGATCGCCGTCCGGAAGATGAAGCAGGCGGCAGACGGACAGTATGACCTGATCCTCATGGACATCCAGATGCCCAACATGGACGGCTACGAGGCAACGCGGCAGATTCGTGCGCTGCCGGATGCCGCAAAGGCTGGCATCCCCATCTTTGCAATGACGGCAAATGCCTTTGAGGAAGACCGTCAGAACGCACTGAAGGCCGGTATGAACGGCCATATTGCAAAGCCGCTGGATATTCCGCACCTGCTGCAGGTCCTTGCAGATGTACTGAAATAAACAGCGCCCAAAAGCACCCACAGCAAGCGCCACAGAGGTTTTGAATCTCCGGTGAGCAAATTGCTGCGGGTGCTTTATTTCTTATGCCTGAACGGCAGTTTCTGTGATGTTTGGTGTAGCAATTTAACTGTACCACAGAACGGCTCATTCGTCTTTTTTCACTTTGTGACACATCTATTGTAATCCTACACAGCTTTTATGGTTCAATATATGAAATTTTATTGAAAATTTTTCATGGTAGTGGTAAAATATTTTTATGTCTCTTTCATTCTGTGCCCCTTCGCGGTAGAGGGAGAGCGCAAAACAGAAAAGACGCAAAAATTGCGGCATCCTTTCCGTGGGTGGGTTTTACAGCGCACACTCTTGCGGGCGGTGATGTATGATCAGTAAGCCAAAGCAGCCAACCGCAAAACGATGGCTGCCCAAGAAGTGTGAGGAGAAGGATCGGATGAAAACAAAAACATTGCGCCGCCTATTTTCCATGCTTGCGGCACTGGTGATGGGGCTATCCCTGCTCACCGGATGCAGCGAAAAAAATGCGGAACGAACACAGGAGCAGGAAGACGCTCAGACTATTCAGGTGTATCTGTGGAGCACCAGCCTGTACGAAAACTATGCCCCCTATGTCCAGTCCCAGCTGCCGGACGTGAACATTGAATTCATCGTAGGCAACAACGATCTGGATTTTTACAAGTTTTTGCAGCAGAACGGCGGTCTGCCGGATATCATCACCTGCTGCCGCTTCTCGCTGCACGATGCGGCACCGTTGAAGGACAGCCTGATGAACCTTGCCATGACCAATGAGGCGGGCGCTGTGTACAACACCTACCTCAACAGCTTCAAAAACGAGGATGGCAGTGTGAACTGGCTGCCGGTGTGCGCGGATGCCCACGGCTTTGTGGTCAACCGCAGCCTTTTTGAGCAGTACGATATTCCCCTGCCCACCGATTACGCAAGCTTTGTAGCGGCCTGTCAGGCTTTTGAAAAGGTAGGCATCCGCGGCTTTACCTCCGATTATACCTACGACTACACCTGCATGGAAACCCTGCAGGGGCTTTCCGCTGCCGAGCTTACCACCACCGCGGGACGCAAGTGGCGCACTACCTACAGCGATCCCGCCAGCACCGCGCGGGTGGGTCTGGACGACACCGTATGGCCGGGGGCGTTTGAGCGGATGGAGCAGTTCATTCAGGATACCCACCTTACAGCAGATGATCTTGCGTTGAATTACGACGATGTGACCGGGATGTTCCGGAACGGAGAAGTTGCCATGTACTTTGGCAGCTCTGCCGGCGTGAAGATGTTTCAGGATGAGGGCATTGACACGATCTTTCTGCCCTTCTTCAGCCAGAACGGCGAACCGTGGATCATGACCACCCCCTATTTCCAAGTTGCCCTGAACCGGGATCTGGAGCAGGACACCGCGCGCCGCGAAAAAGCCATGAAGGTGCTGAACGTCATGCTCTCCGAACAGGCGCAGAACCGCATCGTCTCGGAGGGGCAGGACATACTGAGCTACAGCCAGAACGTTCCCCTGCGCCTAACCGAGTATCTGAAGGACGTCCGCAGCGTGGTGGAAGAAAACCACATGTATATCCGCATCGCCTCCAACGATTTCTTTGCCGTTTCCAAAGATGTGGTCTCCAAAATGATCGCAGGCGAGCTTACCGCTGAGCAGGCGTATCAGGCCTTCAATGCCCAGCTCCTTGCCGATGAGGAGCCTGCCGATAACGAGACCGTGCTGACCTCCGGGAAGGCCTATTCCAACGTATTCCACGCAAACGGCGGCAGCGCTGCCTTCTCCGTGATGGCAAACACGCTGCGCGGCGTGTATGGCACCGATGTGCTGCTTGCCACCGCAAACAGCTTTACCGGCAGTGTGCTGCAGGCGAATTATAACCAGAAAATGGCAGCTTCCATGATCATGCCGAACGGTCTGATGTCCCGCCAGCGCACCATGACCGGTGCGGAGCTGAAAGAGACCGTCCACGCCTTTGTGGAAGGCTGCGAGGGCGGGTTTGTGCCCTTCAACCGCGGTTCTCTGCCAGTGGTCAGTGGCATTGCTGTGGAGGTAAAAGAGAATAACGGCAGTTATACCCTGATCGGCATTACCCGGAACGGGCAGCCGCTGGGAGATAACGACACCGTTACCGTGACCTGCCTTGCAACGGAAAAGCAGATGGAAGCGCTGCTTGCGAGCGATAGCGGCACGTCTGCGGGCGAAGATACGTGGGTAAAAAACACATGGCGCGATTATATCTCCGGCGGCGCAGCGCTTGCAGAGCCGGAAAACTACATGACACTGAGGTGAGCGGAATGGCAGACGAAAAGCACGAATCCAAACGCAGCTGCTATTCCCGGCACAAGTGGCTGCCTGCCGCCGCTGCCATCCTTCTTTTGGTCTTTCTGGCAGCCGGTTTCAGCTTCCGGTACATCTTGTTTATGTCGCAGACCATCTATCAGGAAAGCACCTCGCATCTGGAAGAGGTACTGTATAAATCCAATAGTATGCTGAAAGAGATGGTGCGCAAAAACCTGACCTATCTGCATCTGTGCAACGGCTTTCTGAAAAATACCTCGAATGAGGATGAAATTCAGGCCTATATCGAGGAAGCACAGCAGGCAACCGGATTTGTTAACTTCTACTTTCTTTCCTATGACGGCAACTACACGACCGTGACCGGGGAAACCGGCTACCTTGGCCTGCAGACCAATCTGGACGAAAAGCTCTCCGATGGCGAGGATATCGTCGTGAATACGGCGCTGCCCGGCAAAGCCCCAATGCTTGCGTTCATCTGCCCCGAAACGCAGGGCAGCTACCGGGGCTTTGCCTACGATGCCGTTGCCATCACCTATTATAATGATGCTGTGCTGAGATTGCTGGACAGCTCTGCTTTTCAGGGCAATGCCAGCAACTATGTGATCTACCCGGATGGGCGGGTGGTGATTGACAATTCCGTAAATCGCAAGGAAATCATTTACAACTTCATTGCGATGCTGCGCGACCATTCCGACCTTTCCGAGGAACAGATTCTTGCCCTTTCGGATGATTTTGCGCAGGGCCGCAGCGGAAACCTGCGGGTCAAACTGGGCGACACCAGTTATTATCTGGTCTACGAGGATACCGCGGTCCAGAGCTGGACGATGGTGGGGCTTGTGCCGGTCAGCATCGTCAATGCCAGTCTGGATAAGCTGTGGTTCCACACGGTGCAGATCGTGGCGGGCATCGCCTTTGGCCTTGCTGTGCTGATCATCCTGCTGATCCTGCGCAGAAGCCATACGACCCTGCGCCGGAAGGACACTGAGATCCTGTACCGGGACGAGCTGTTCCAAAAGCTTTCGCTGAACGTGGACGACGTTTTCCTGATGCTGGACGCAAAGACCTCCAAGGTGGATTATGTCAGCCCCAACGTCGAACGGCTGCTGGGCATCCCGTGGAAAGAAGTGCGGCAGGATGCCCGTGCTCTGGCAGCGCTGCACCCGAAGGATGACCCGGATCGCGACAAGAACTTTCTGGAAGGACTGCTCAGCGGGCAGCAACGCGAATGGGATTTCGAGTTTGAGCATCGGGAGACCAAAGAGCGGCGCTGGTTCCATAACATCGCCATGGGCAGCGAGGTAGAGGGCAGGACCAAGTATATCCTTGTCTTGTCCGACCGCACCGCCGACAGGCAGGTGAATCAGGCACTTTCGGATGCCGTTGCAGCGGCCGAGACTGCCAACCGCGCCAAAAGCACCTTCCTTTCCAATATGTCCCACGACATCCGCACCCCCATGAACGCCATCATCGGCTTTACCACGCTGGCACTCAGCAACATTGACGATAAAGACCGGGTGAAGGATTATCTTGCCAAGACCCTCGCTTCCAGCAATCATCTACTTTCCCTTATCAACGATGTGCTGGATATGAGCCGCATCGAAAGCGGAAAGATCCATCTGGAAGAAGTGGAAGTCAACCTTTCGGATGTGCTGCACGACCTGAAAACCATCGTCAGCGGGCAGATCTACGCAAAGCAGCTGGAGCTTTATATGGATGCCATGGATGTGACCGATGAGGACGTCTACTGCGATAAGACCCGGCTGAATCAGGTACTGCTGAACCTGCTGTCCAACGCCATCAAGTTCACCCCGGCGGGCGGCACGGTCTCAGTGCGGGTGCGGCAGCTTGCCGGAACGGTGCGCGGCTGCGGGCAGTACGAGTTCCGCGTCAAGGACAACGGCATCGGCATGAGCCAAGAGTTCGCCAAAAAGATTTTTGAGCCGTTTGAGCGGGAGCGCACCTCCACGGTAAGCCGGATCCAGGGCACCGGCCTTGGCATGGCTATTACCAAAAACATCGTGGATATGATGGGCGGCACCATCGAGGTGCAGACGGCGCAGGGCAAGGGCAGCGAGTTTATCATTCGTGTGCCCATGCGTGCGCAGGCAGAGCACCGTCCGGTGGAAAAGATCACCGAACTGGAAGGCCTGAAGGCACTGGTGGTGGATGACGATTTCAACACCTGCGACAGCGTGACAAAGATGCTGGTCAAGGTGGGCATGCGTGCCGAGTGGACCCTTTCCGGCTAGGAAGCGGTGCTGCGTTCACGGCAGTCCATCGAGATGAGCGATGCTTACCATGCCTATATCATCGACTGGCGCTTGCCGGATATGAACGGCATCGAAGTCACCCGCCAGATCCGCAGCCTGAACAATGATACGCCCATCATCATCCTGACTGCCTACGACTGGTCCGACATTGAGGTGGAGGCAAAGGCTGCCGGTGTGACCGCCTTCTGCTCCAAGCCCATGTTCATGTCCGACCTGCGCGAGACCCTGATGAACGCCATCGGCCAGACACAGACGGATGCGGCGCAGGAGCTTCTGCCGAAAAAGAGCACCAACTTCAAGGGCAGGCACATCCTGCTGGTAGAGGACAACGAGCTGAACCGTGAGATCGCGCAGGAGATCCTGCGGGAGTACGGCTTCCGGGTCGATACGGCGGAAAACGGTGCCGTGGCGGTGGAAAAGGTAAGCACTGCCTCACCGGGCAGCTATGATCTGGTGCTGATGGATGTGCAGATGCCGGTGATGGACGGCTATACCGCCACCCGGCAGATCCGCGCACTGGCCGACCCTGCACTGGCAAAGATCCCGATCCTTGCCATGACTGCCAACGCATTCGATGAAGACCGCCGCAATGCCTTGGAAAGCGGCATGACCGGCTTTTTGTCCAAACCCATCGTGATCGGCGACCTTGTGCAGGAGCTGCGCAAGATCCTGTGACCAACTCATCATTGACAAACCTACATTGTGAACTCAAGGAGCCTGTCCCCAAAAAGCATAAAAATGCGTATAACGCCCTATGAAATGGTGTCACGGGGCGTTTTATTTTGTCTTGTTTTGTGGGCGATGTTGCGGTTTTGCGAAAACTTGCGAGACTAAATAAAAAAATCCCACGAAATTACGATTCTAAACGTAAATTCGTAGGATTTTTGGAGCTACTGACCTGATTCGAACAGGCGACCTGCTCATTACGAGCGGGCGAGGAATTGAGAATAAAACACATAAATACGATAAAAATACAAACGATGTGCGCCACTTTTGCGCCATTGCAATTAGCCGGTCTGTTTTTTGAGATAGGAGTCCAGACGATTGATCTTCTTTTTCTTGAATTTTTTATCAAGGGATGTGTAGATGCCGAGGGTGACGCTGATATCCTTATGACCCATTTGATCGCGGGCGGTGAGAACATCGACCCCGGCAAAGTACATCAGGGTACAAAATGTGTGCCGCAGCTGGTGAGGTGTAAAGGGTTCAATGCGCATGGACAGGCCGCCTGGGCGCTTTTTGCTTTCTTCGCCGCGATAGCCGTACTTTGCATTCAGATCGGCCATGTAGCTGCTCCACAGAGTTTTCCATGCCTGCTCTGTCATGCGGTGGCCCTTTACAGTATGCAGCACATACAAGCAATCGTCCTGCTGAGTTTTGAGATAGTCCACAAGGATCTTTGGAATATTAACGACCCGGACACCGGCTTCTGTTTTGGGATCCTTGATTTTTTTATCCTTGAAATTATAACCGCTGTGAACGGTGATCGTGGCTTCTTTCAAATCGACATCGGCCCAGGTGAGGGCGGTAGCTTCGCCGCGGCGGAGGCCTGAGTAAAGCAGCAGCATGGCAGCACGCTGGGCGCGGTGAGGCGTTTCGCGGATCCACTGCTGCTGTTCCTCTGTGATAGGCTCACGGTGCTCAGGATCAGCACCGGCAGGGCAGGTAGTTTTAACAATGGGATTGTATTGTACCACTTCTGGGATAGCGAGTTCATAGGCAGCCTTGGCGCTGCTGCGCAGATTAGACAGCGTGAAGTGGGACAGTGGTGGTTTGCCATTGTGCCACTGGGCCAGAGAGTTAAGGACCCGCTGGAAGTCGGCAGTGCGAAGATCTGCTGCAGGCTGATCCAGAAGCGGACCCCAATGGTTTTTATTGTCTTCATAGCGGTCGAGACTCTTTTGCCCGATGCCTTTGGCTGTTTTGGCAGCGATCAGGTTATCGTATAGAGTGGCAAGGGTGGCTTCGGATTGGGCGGGATCCATTCCTTTGCCCAGTGCTGCGCGGTAAGCTTCGGCAGCAGCACGCGCTGCTTTTGCGGTGGTGCCGTAAAAGCTTTTGTATTTGGGCTTGCCGGTTTCATCTTTGCCGATGCAGACACGGTAGCGGTAACGGCCATCGGAACCTTTTTTGTTTGCCATGAGTACACACCTCCTCTGAAAAAATTCTGGGTTGCAGAAGGATCATATTGGATTTACAATAGAAAAGCGGAGACGCGACGGGATTTGCAAGGCATTCCATGATAGAACCTCCTACTTTTCTTTTGGACAGACAGCAGAGCAGAGAACCCCTTGGCTGGAAACAGCTGAGGGGTTCTTTGCGTTTGTAAAAAAGGAGCGCCGGGTGGGCGCTCAAAAATCAATGGACGGTTAAAATATCAAGCCAATTATCAGGAAAACCCAATTCAGAAAGTTGAGCAGAGGGATGTGCTATAAAGCAATCATGAACGGCGTTGACAAATGCGCTGCGGTCAGGAATGGGAAGTAAATGCCAAAGAGCATATACATATCCGAATGGTTTTGTGCCGTAAGAATTGATGGATTTAGGCATTCTTGCGGGAGGATTAACACGCTGTCGATGATAAAAGCGGGAACCATGTGCAGCGATGTTGCGAGCAACAACAGCACAATGAGTCCAGTTTTCAATGTATTCACGAGAAGAAATACCATAGAACTCACGAGCAATGGCAGCACGGTCTTCCGGCAGCAGGTTACGGTACATCATAGAAACCTGATCAAAGGTCAAAACCTCAACGATAACCCAAACAGGATATACGTCGTTCAAATCCTTATGATGATGTAAAACAAATGGTTCATCTTTTCGCAAGCCGAGAGATTTGGAAAGGCCATTCAAAAGTTTAGCGTGCCGCCAGGGATCTTCAAAATGATTTCCATCCAGATAGCCGACCGGACCGTATTGGCGGGCATGGTAGTAAGCAATATAGGCTTTGAGGTTGGTTTCTGCAATAGCTGCAGCGTGAGAGATAGCAGCACGAAACTGTTCATCAAACTGATAAAGGTCGATGATTGTAGAAAAAGATGAGTCCTTTAAAAATTCATCTTCTCCAGTAGAAGGATTTTTGCGCCGCAGCGTGAGGGAATAGGCACTCAGGCGATAATAATTCTTTTCCCGAAGCCACTGAAGGGCCAAAGTATCATCGGCAATTGATAAGCCGCGCCTTTTTAGAATTTGGAGCTGCTGTTCATAGGTACAAAAAGATTTTGTTTCAGGCATATTGGACATCCTCAAAAATTGACATAAAAAAAGACCCGCCATGATACGCATAGATGCAATGCACCCAGAGGCTTAGCGGGTTCCGTTACATGTATTATACGCTTTGGCCCGCCGATTGTAAACAATTTTTACAGCGAAAAGTTGCGAGAGCAACGGAAAAATTTAAAATTGGGGCTTGACAAGCAATAAAAATTCAAGATTTCTTCATGAACAAGACATAAATGGGCTACTTTGGTCGAAGGCAAGGCGGCTTGTTTTTTATGCTTCTTTTGCGCCCAAGCTAGCTGCAGAACGGCTAGCGGTATTTCTAAGTGCTATAAAGAAGTTTACCCTTCGGATTTAACAACAGCGGCAACAGGCAGAAGATCGGTAAACACTGTGCCAACGACATTTCCACAAACCGGGCAGATGACTTCTTCAAAATCCCGAAGGCCTTCATGGATAGAAGCGTTATCATACTGCAAAAGAGAACCACACTTACTACAAGTTACACGTTGAATCATAAAAAACTATCCTTTCATTTATGAATAGGTAATATAGTTCCTGCCAAACTCTACGTTTGGCAGGACGCCCAGAAAGGTTAAAAATTGGCGGGTGTATGCCCAGTGGCAAGATCAAGAACAGTTGTGACAACGTTGCCAATAACCCGTTTTCCGTTCTTTTCAACGTACACTTGATCAAACTCGGAAATTTGATACATGTTGCCGCTACGCATACCACCGCCAGCAGTATACAAATCATACATATCAAGTAATGTGTTTTTGACAGTATCAGTAAGGACAAAATCTATGGATTTAGCAGAGCCGGTAAGCCTTACAGTGATTTCATCGTCGCGATGCTCAGCTAAATCTTTCATCATACCAGCTGTTTGATCTTTCATATAAAACGCGACGTATTCGGAAGCAAAACCGTCGTCTATAGAACGGGAAGAATAACAGTTAGTGAAAGAGTAACGGTTATCACCGATTTTGATGATAATGCCGTTCAATTTGGCCCAGTCACCGCCTAAATAATCGAACATCAGAATGAACGTATCTTTGCTATCATCCAAGAATATACCAGGCTGAACTGTAATTATGGCACCTGCATCGAGAACGGGAATAATCATTTGCCCGTCATCTAAAGCAGTGGGCACAACTGAGGTTTCCCCGGTCATTATATCGGTGGAAATACGAAGATCATCACGTCCGTCAAAAACGCCCTGATTAAATTTTGTTGTGGCAAATGCCGAGATTGGCACAGAAACCAGAAGCATTGCTGCAAGCGCAAGAGAAACGATCCGCTTTTTTAACTGCATGATATTACCTCTACACCACAGCCGCCGAAAGGCGGCTTATTTTTTATGCTTCTTTGCCCAAGCCAGACGCAGCACATTTTTTATAGCGCCCGGTGAGCACCAGATCATCTACATAGTCAACAGCTTTCTGCTGGCCTTCCTCATTGAGCTGATCGAAGGACGACAGCAGCGCGGACTGCTGGGGGGTAAGAGAACGGGATTCGGAAACGTCTAACGAAAAGCTGTCCTGGTACAAGAAATTTGGCTCTACCTGAAGAATGTCAAAAATTTTTAGAAGAACGTCCCATTTTGGACTGCTGACACCGTTTTCATAGTTTCCTATAGCGCTTTTTGTAACGCCAAGCTTTTCTGCTAGGTCCTGCTGTGTAAGACCGGACTGCTCACGGGCCTGTCTGAGACGGGTTGCGAAGGACACTTGTAACACCCCCTAAAATTGTCGTTCTATGGTCAGTATAAAGGTGCTGTCTTGAAAAGTCAAGATAAAAGTACAAGAAATTTGTACAAAGCTCTTGACGAAACAAGAAACTTGTGCTACTGTAAAAATGTCCAAGAAACTTGTACACGAAAGGAGCGTATGGAATGAGTGCAACGGACATGATTTACAAAATCATTGATGAAAAATGTTTGAAACAATCTGCGGTGGCAAGGGCAGCAGGGTATGACCCGAAGAAGTTTAACGCACTACTACGTGGCAGGAAGCGGCTGACATCAGACGATGTTGTACCGATTTGTAAGGCACTGGGAGTTACTCCGAATGAACTTTTCGGAATTGACCACCCCGCCACCCCGGAGAAGAGCGCATGAAAAAAAGCCCCGGAGAGGGGCGGGAGGTGAAAAGTGATAGCAGGTTTTATTCTGGAGTTTATTCTGCTGTTGGTGAGCCTTGGCCTGATAACGGCCAGTGCGGCCGAGAAAAGCTGGAACATGGCAATGATCGCCTATGTGCTGTGTGCTGTAGCGGCCGCAATCATTTCAGCTTTATGGTTTGCAGCGCTGACAGTTCCTGCTGCATAGCAATCTGCGCCGCGACCTGAGCATGGGCGAGTTTTATGGCGGACTGCTCGGAATGGTCGTGAGCAAGAGAAATCAGCACTTGACCGTACCGACTGATCACTTCACGGCTGGATTCACTGCAATAAAGTACCGCGTAGGAAAGTGCACTGTTGAGTTGCAGAGCATTTTCGGCCGATGGGTCAGTGCGGAAAGCTGCCGCTGCAGACATGAGCTTTGAAAAGGCATCGGTCTGGGCGTTGAAGTACAGCTTGGAGGACTCCAACCGATAGGCTGCACGGCTGTTGAAGCGGGCCGTGAGCCATGCGACAACAACGTTAAGCAGCGCAGCAAGGGCAGAAACCAGCGCGGTGAGCGAGGTGATAACGGCGATCGTTGGAGGATCAAAGTTGAACAAGAAAAACACATCCTTTCTACCGGAAGTGTAACACAGGATGGCAGAAAGGAGCAAGAGCGCATGAGACTCCTTCAGTCGGCTGCGCCGACAGCTCCCTCGGGGAGGAAGCCTTTGGCAAGGAGGAGAAGAGCGCATGAAAGGAGCGAGAGCATGAACGAGAACAAAGAAAAAGCCCGCCTGAGGCGGGCACAGAGGGCAGCGCTTATGAATGGCGCACGGGAGCAGACCATTACCGGTACATACAACGACAAAATGCAGGCACTGGCAGGACTGAGTGAACCGTGGAGCAATGCGGCCTGCATGGGATACTGCCTGATGGCGATGCGGCAGGCGGGCGTGCCAGAGCCGATGCAGCAGAAGGTGCTGGCGTGCCTGGAAGAAAAATTCGATTTTTACAGTCCGGAGGACGCAGAGAAGGCTGGACACATGAAAACGGAGGGGTGACCATGGAACGTTATGTGATCGTGATCCCGGCGGACGAGGAGCAGAAGGCACGGCTTGTGCGCTGCGACGACGGGGATACCTGCAAACTGGAAACGCTGCAAACGCTGGTGGGCGGGCCCATTGAGACCGCCGAAAGCTGCCTTGCAGCGAACTGGGCGCGGGAGGATGTGGACAGCATCCAGCTGATCGTGAACGAAGAAGGACTGCTGCAGGAGCTGCCCTTCAACGAGCGGGCGACCGACCTGTACCAGTACCGCTACATGAGCGGCATTGTGGGCACGGCGGTGCTGATGGCAGCGCGGGAGGACGAGCTGATCGGCTTTGCAAAGCCGGTGTGCGAGACCATCTGCAGCGAGTGGAACCTTGAGCTGGAGGAGGCGGGCGAAGAATGCCGGTTTCAGACCTTCAGCCCGGATTGAGGAGGCAGACGTAATATGAGAAAAGCGCGGATCTATGATGCGCGGCAGCTGCCGGCATATCTGAGTCCGGCACAGTATGCTGCGCTGATGGGTGTGAACCTGAAGACCGTACAGAAAATGTGCCGCACCGGGCGGCTGCCTGCCGAAAAGGTGGGGCCGCGGCTGTGGCGCATTGACAAGAATGCGGCGCTGGAGCAGGGGGCGCTGGACCGAACAAACAAAAAGCCCGCCGGTGCAGCGAACACCGACGAGCTTACGGGGTGATAGTTTTGAGCCACTATCACCAGAAGTTTAACACGAAACAGGAGGAAACACAAGTGAAACTGAAAGCAACCATCCGGGCAAGCCTGTGGTACATGGCAGCTATGGTGACGGCCATTGGCGCGCTGCTGGTATCCAGCGGCATTGAGCACAGCGCGAACGGCTGGGAAATGCTGGGCTGGGCCGCTGCGGCGCTGGTGCTGCTGGCGGCAGCGCTGGCCATGCTGGGCCTTGGCTGCTGTGCGGACAAGGAAAGCAGGAAAGGCAACAAGGCACACAAAGCCCCGGCGGACACGGTGAAGCCGAAAAGCCGGAGAAAGGCGGGCTGAGATGCGGCCACCGATGAACATGACACCGGATGAAACGGAGATCTGGCAGCGGATGGAGCAGCACGGCGAAGAGCTTGTGCGGGACATGGGTGCGGCCCTGCTGCAGGCCGACCGGCTGCCGGAGTGGATGAAGGAATCCGCTGTGAACATGCTGTGCGACAAGCTGGCGGATGCCAGAGCGCTGGCTGCCAGCTGGATGAACGACCGCGGGGAGCCGTGAAAGGGAAACGAAGATGATCTTAGAAGAATACCGTGCCCGGATGGCCGAAGAGCTGAAAAAGCTGGACTGGCAACACCCGGCCGACAAGGAAAGCAGTGCATACCGGCTTTTGAGCGAAGCGAGCCGGGACAAACAGCTGAGCACACAGGACTGGATCGCACTGTTTGAGCAATACCGGGAAGGAGTGAAACAGCAGTGAAGCAGAAAATGAACCTGCGGCAGGAGCTGGATCTGACGCGGGACGGCACTGCGGAAATGACACGATGGTGCATCATCATTGCGCTGCACCAGTGCTTTGGTGTGGGCAAGGACCGACTGAACCGGATCGAGCTGCGTGCCGAAGAGCTGGGCTTGGAAAGCCTGAACATTGCCATGCAGGCGAACGGCAAAGGAATGCCCAGCACCGACCAGAGCAGGGCGATGCGGGACAACTGGATGCCGGAGGGCGTGGAGCCGGAGTTCCGGGTGCCGGTGCTGCGTGCACCGCGTACCCGACGGGAGCAGCAGCTGCGCATGGCGGGCGATGTGGCCGCCAGCATGGTATGGACCTTATACGCAAAGACGTGCATGGAGCTGTTGGGGTATGGTGCCGGGCGGCTGAACCGATTGAAGCAGGAGGCTCTTGCCAACTACCGGCAGGTGAATGAAGAGGGCCGTGCGGACGGTCTGGATGTTGCCATGGAACACCTGCGCAGATGTGCCTGCGACGCTTTGCAGACCGACGACATTATTGTGGAAGACATCCCGGACGAAGAGCGGGCAAAACAGGCAGACCGGGACTATGAGGAACAGAAAGATGCTTTCTTCCGGCGGAACATGGCCGGAGCCATGGGCCGCTGCGCTGCGCCTGCAGGCACGGCAGTGCTGGCACCGGGTGAGATCAAAAAGAAGATCGAGGCAGTTCTGCAGCAGGCAGCTGCGCCGGAAAGCTGGGAGAGGAGACGTTTAAGATGACGCTGAAGGAAGCCATGATCTACCGTGGCGAAAATGAAAGCACGCTGGCATTGATGCTGGCCACAAGGCCGCTTGATGTGCGGCGATGGTGCAAGCCCGGCGGGCTGGAAAAGCTGAGCGCCCAGAGGCTGCAGCAGCTGGCAAAAGCGCTGGATGGCGGGGTGCTGATTACCGAAGACGGTGCGGAGTTTGAACTGTATGGAGGAAGAGTGTGAGCAAGGACAGATACAGAATGACCCGCAAGCGGATCGAAAAGAAGCTGGCGGCAAAGTGTGGCGTGCAGGTACGCGAAGTACACGAGGTGATCATGAAAGACGTTGTGAATCCACTGAAGCGGAGGCAGGAAGCATGGCAGACGGCAAAGCACCGGTATGCGCAGCAGGAGGTGCGCCGGTGACAAAGCAATACATTTACAGTTTGTACGATGCAAAGACCGGAGCACTGCGTGCAAAAGGCACACCGCAGGAGCTGATGGAACAGGGATACTACAACCGCGCTGAAAGCGTATGCACAGGCTATGCCCACCAGAAGAAGAAAAAGGCAAAGCCGAAAAAGTGGCGGCTAGAACGGGAAGAAAAGCAGCCAAAGCCGAAAGCAGAACCGGACCACAGGACCGGCACCCAGATGCGGGAGGTATGGTTTTACAGCATGTTTGACGCGGACGGAAACCTGTTGCACGAAGGTACGGCCGCAGAGCTGGTAGAAAAGGGACTGTTTAAGAACACACAGACCGTGACGAATGTTTTTTATGCCGGGCACTGTAGGCCGCAGGGCATTTACAGCCTGACACGGAAGAGGATACGGCGGGGCGTGCTGCGCAATGCGCCGGGAGCCAGAAGCAGCGTGCCGAAAAAGAGCAGGCCACCGATCACGGGAATTGAGAAGCCGGACGAGCTGCAGCGAGATGTGCATGAGCTGTGCCTTTACAACGCTGCGGCCCGGAAAGCAGGCAAAAAAGAGCTGAGCTACGGCTACTGGGCTGCAGAAGGAAAACCGGAGGCACCGGCATGATCACATGGTGCTGCAAACCAGACTGTCCGGAAAGGCACCCGGCGTGCCATGGGACGTGCGAAAAGTACAAGGCATGGGCGGCTGCGGTGAAAGCAGAAAAAGCCTACACAAAGGACATGGTATCCCGGGACAGAGTGAACCGGAGCGACTACGTAAAGGAAGGCTGGATGGCGCACAAAGGACAGCGCAGACGAAAAAATAACAGAGGAAGCCCCTGGCAAAAGGATGCCGGGGGCTTTGGCGACAGCGCAGCAGGATAAAGTCTGCCGGGTGCTGCCGGAGCGTACCGGCGGCAGGCGGGAGCCTTTATACCATTTATTTTATAGCAGGATGAACCGCTTTTTACAGCGTCCGGGGTGGGCGCTTTGGGGAGCTAGTATACCCGTTATTTCTGTGACGGTGATGGGCACAGAAGAGAAAACAAACACCGGCAGCATACCGATGCAGGAGGACGGCCAGATGAAGAAGAGCTACATTCGGGAAAAGAAATACCGGTGCGGCAGCGAGTACATGGCCGTTGGCATTTATGCAGTGACAGATCAGGAGCACCGCAGGCGCGGCAAGAAGCACAAGGAGAGCGACCGGGGCCAGAAAGAGCGGAACAAGCACGCCAGCTTACGCCGCAAGCAGCGCAAGGCCATTGCGAACTTTGGCCGGGACGGCTTTTTCCTGACCGGAACATACGAAGAGTTCTATCTGCCGGAGGACTTTGCAGCCTGCAGGCGGGATGTGGAGAACTACAAGCGGCGGGTGATCGGTGCCACGGTAAAGCGTTTTGGTGTGAACCGGGACAAGATACGAATGATGCTATGGGCGGTGCGCAAAGGCGAAGCTGGACGGCTGCACATGCACGGCTTTGCCGAATGTGTGGGGATGGGAGCTGCCGACCGGCGGGAATGGCGCGAAATGCTGGAAGATCTGTGGCGGCGGCGCGTGCCGGGAACAGGTGAGTACGAGCCTTTGGGCACCATGAACGCCGACCGCATGGACATGAAGAAGCTGCTGGGCGTGGACGGACAGGGCAAGAACGGGACCATAGGCTACATATACGGCCACAAAGAGCGGGCCTGCATTGAAACACGCAATCTGAGCCAGCCGGAAGAACTGGCACCCAGCGACACGAAGTGGAGCCGCCGCCAGCTGCGCAAGGGCTGCACCGAATGCGCAGAGAATGCCTACTGGTGGGAGCAGCACTATCCGGGTTTTGAGGTGGTACAGGTGATGATCTATGACCCCGGACAGCTGTACGAAGCGGACAGGCCGCGACCAGACGGATGGGAGGCCACCGAAGCGCAGGCGTATCTGATCCTGCGGTGGAGAGGGTTTGCGAAAGTTCGCACCTGACAGATAAAATTATTTTATTTTGCGTGTAATCATTGCGCGAAACGCGGAGAAATACACAAAATCAGCGTAAAAATGCGCGGACAGTGACGGAAACGGGCCGAAACTGCGAATGAAGGGAAATTTTGGAAAGCAGATAGAGCCGTGAAAGGCGGTGGATGAGTGACCAGACAGCAGAAGAAGGCTGTGAGAAAGGCGCTGCGGCAGTACGGGCGCAAGCAGAAAGCAGCGGACGCGGCAGGCTGTGCGGCCGCAGGGCCGGACCCATGGGGACGGGTGATCCGGCAGGTGCTGGACTACTATGCCGAGGCGGACGGGACCTGTGCGGCTCTGCTCAGGCTGCGGTATCTGGAAGAGCGGCCGGAGGCGGAAACGATCGAAAGGCTGCACATTGGGCGGACGACCTACTACCACAAGGAGCTGGAAACGCTGAGCACGGCAGCGGTGTTTGCTGCAAAAGCAGGGCTGATCTGAAACACTGGGTGCGGATGCATCCGGTGGTTTTGTGATGCAACAACGACGACCGCCGCCAGTGGCGGAAACAGGGAGGAGTTGTTGGGGCCGTGGCCAGCAGGATGCAAGGCCCGCCCCAAGGGCCGAAGCAGACGCTGGGAGCCACAACCCGTACTCGCTGCGACGACCGCAAAATGTCCGCAGTGTTTTTGCAGGCTGTTTGGTGGTAGGCTGAAAGCAACAGCACAGGAAGGAGGGCCGGGCATGGCTGAGCGCAGATACTGCAAAAACACCGTGCCGGGCAGGCAGGGCCGGGGCAAAAAGTACCCGGCAAAGGTGCGGGCCGAGGTGGTGATGGCCATGATCGGCACAAACTCCATCTGTGCGGTGGCGAGAAAATACGGCGTGCCGGAGAGCACCATCCGCAGCTGGGTGGCAGAGGAAGCAAAGAAGCCGGACGGAGAATTTGCAAAAGCACGGGCCGAAGCGGCGCGGGAGATCGCAGCCAGAGCGGCGCTGGGCGCAAAAGCACAGGTGAGCTACCTGCAGCAGCGCGCAGCAGAGAACCAGCGCGCCGCCGAGATACGGACAAAGCTGCAGCAGCGTCTGGATGAGGATGCACGGGCCAGAAACTATGAGCTGGGCGTGCTGCTGAAGAGCGAGGAAGAAAACCTGCAGGACGCTGCCGAGACAGGCCTTGTGATACGCAGCGCACCGGGGACCTACGACCGGCAGCTGACGGACGAAGAGCGCACCGAGCTGGAAAAGCAGCTGGAGCGATACGAGAGCCTTGCCATGAGCGACAAAGACGCGGCCAAGGTGACAGCGGTATTGCTGACAGCAGCAGAAAAGGCTGCGGCACTGGTGCCGAAGGACGAAGGCAGCGGCCAGAGCGCGGCCCCGGCGGTGCTGATGGAGCGGCAGGACGAGGGCGGGCAGCAGGAGGTGGTGCTGGATGGCAGCGGAACTGTATAAAAACCGGCTGGTCATCTGGCGGCCGCAGCCCAAGCAGGCAGCCTTTATGCGCCGCAGCGAGGACGAAGCGCTGTACGGCGGGGCAGCAGGCGGAGGAAAGAGCGATGCACTGGTGATCGAAGCGCTGCGGCAGGTGGACATTCCGCACTACCGCGGGCTGATCGTGCGGAAAACCTACCCGCAGCTTTCGGAGCTGATCGACAAGACGATGCAGTACTACAAGCCGGTATTCCCGAAAGCGCGGTACAACGCCTCCAGCCACGTATGGACCTTTCCGAGCGGGGCGAAGATCTATTTTGGCAGCATGTTCCGCACGCAGGACAAATACAACTATCAGGGCAAAGCCTTTGATTTTATCGGCGTGGACGAGCTGACCCACTTTACCTGGGAGGAATACAGCTACCTGATGAGCCGCAACCGACCTACCGGGCCGGGCACGGCAGTGTACATGCGGGCCACGGCAAACCCCGGCGGCATTGGCCACGGATGGGTGAAGGCACGGTTCATTACACCGGCACCACCGGGCACGAGGATGGTGCAGCTGGTGGATGTGAAAAAACCGGACGGCAGTGTAGAAAAGCTGCGGCGGACAAGGGTGTTTATCCCGTCCACGGTGTTTGACAACAAAAAGCTGCTGGAAAACGACCCGGGATATCTGGGCACGCTGGCAAGCTTACCGGAAGCGGAAAAGCAGGCACTGCTCTACGGCGACTGGGACAGTTTTAACGGGCAGGTATTTACCGAATGGCGCAACGACCCGGCCCACTACGAGGATCAGCGGTGGACGCATGTGATCAAGCCGTTCCGCATTCCAGCACACTGGCGCATCTGGCGCGGGTACGATTTTGGCTATGCAAAGCCTTTCTCCGTTGGCTGGTACGCAGCGGACGAGGAAGGACGGCTTTACCGCATCAAGGAGCTGTACGGCTGCACCGGCGTGCCCAACGAAGGCTTGAAGATAGACCCGGTAGAGCAGGCGCGGCGCATCAAGGAAGCGGAGGAAAACGACCCAATGCTGCGCGGGCGGCAAATTACCGGCGTGGCAGACCCGGCTATCTTCAACGAGAGTCAGGGCGAGAGCATTGCGGCCATGCAGGAAAAGCACCCGAATTACATCTTCTGGACACCGGGCGACCACACGCGACTTGCAGGCAAGATGCAGCTGCACTACCGGCTGGCATTTGACGGCGAGGGCAGGCCGATGTTTCAGGTATTTGATACCTGCAGGCATTTTATCCGCACCATTCCGAACCTTGTGTACGACGAGAGCCGGGTGGAAGACATTGACACCACCCAGGAAGACCACATTTACGACGAGTGCCGGTATGTGCTGATGGAAAACCCCATCAGCCCCAGAAAGACCGAACCGGTGCAGCCGATGAAAGATGACCCGCTGGATATGGACAGACGCAAGAGCCGGACGCGGGTGATGAGGATTTGAGACGATGACGATGGACGAGAAAGAGCTGCTGCGACAGCTGTCGGAGCGATACCCACCACAGGAAGAGAGCGGCCAGCAGATACCGGACTGGATGATGCAGGGCGGACAGCCTGCGCAGATGCCGATGGGCATGCAGCTGCTTCCGGAACGGCCGGAGGGAGCGATGCCGGGAACCGGACTCCCTCAGTCTGCTGGCGCAGACAGCTCCCTCGGGGAGGGAGCCTTTGACGAAGAGGAAGCGATCGGTGAGGACGAGGTGCGGAAGGCAAACGACCTGCTGCAGAAGTACAAGGCGGGCAAGGCCGCACTGGACAAACGCATCATCGAAAACGAGCTGTGGTTCCGCATGGGACACTGGAAAAATTACGAAAACAAGGAAATGCAGGGCAAGCCCAAGCCTTCCAGCGGATGGCTGTTCAACAGCATTGCCAACAAGCACGCCGATGCCATGGACAACTACCCGGAACCGAACGTGCTGCCGCGGGCAGAGGACGACGAGAAAACAGCAAAAGCGCTTTCCAAGATCCTGCCCACGGTGCTGGAGCAGTGCGACTACGAGACCGTGTACAGCGACACATGGTGGCGCAAGCTGAAGACCGGCACCGGCGTGAAGGGCGTGTTCTGGGACCCGGAGGCGCGCGGCGGGCTTGGCGAGATCTGCATCCGGAGCGTGAACCTGCTGATGCTGTACTGGGAGCCGGGCGTGGAAGATATTCAGGACACGCCGCACCTGTTCAGCTTGAGCCTTATGGACAATGACCAGCTGGAAGGGCGATACCCGCAGATGGCCGGGCACACGGGCAGCAGCATGGATGTGGCAAAGTACATCCACGACGACAGCATTGACACCAGCGACAAAAGCGTTGTGGTGGACTGGTATTACAAAAAGGCCCTTGAGGGCGGACAGACGGTGCTGCATTACTGCAAATACTGCAACGGCGTGGTGCTGTATGCCAGCGAGAATGACCCGCAGTATGCCCAGCGTGGATTTTACGACCACGGAAAATACCCCTTTGTGTTTGACCCGCTGTTCCGGGAAGAGGACAGCCCGGCGGGCTTTGGATACATTGATGTGATGAAGGACACCCAGACCGCCATTGACGAGATGAACCACGCCATGGACGAAAACGTGAAACTGGCTGCAAAGGCCCGTTATGTGCTGAGCGACACAGCGGGTGTGAACGAAGAAGAGCTGGCCGACTTTGGCAAGGACATCGTGCACGTGGTGGGCAGGCTGACGGACGACAGTTTCCGGCCTTTGCAGACCAATGTACTGAGCGGCAACTGCATCAGCTACCGGGATGCACGGGTGAGCGAGCTGAAGGAAATCAGCGGCAACCGGGATGTGAGCCAGGGCGGAACCACCAGCGGCCTGACAGCGGCAAGCGCCATTGCGGCTTTGCAGGAGGCGGGCAGCAAACTTAGCCGCGATATGCTGAAAAGCGCGTACCGGACGTTTGCAAAAGAATGCTACCTTGTGATCGAGCTGATGCGGCAGTTCTACGACGAAGAGCGGGTATACCGCATTACTGGCGAGAGCGGCGGCGTGGAGTATGTACCGTTCAGCAATGCGATGCTGCAGGCCGTGCCCGGCGGCAATGTGGGCGGTGTGCAGCTGGGCGACCATGAGCCGGTGTTCGACATTACGGTAAGCGCGGCAAAGAAAAGCACTTTCAGCCGCCTTTCTCAGAACGAGACGGCAAAGGAGTGCTACCAGCTGGGATTCTTTACACCGGCCAACGCCGATGCTGCCCTTGCTGCGCTGGAAATGATGGACTTTGAAGGCATTGAGAAGGTGCGGGAGAGGGTGAGCCAGAACGGCACGCTGTACCAGCAGCTGCAGCAGATGGCACAGCAGATGCAGAAGATGGCCGCCATCATTGACCAGCAGAACGGCACCAACGTGAGCGCAGCAGCCAGCGCGGCCGGACAGGCTGCCGGTGCTGCCGGAACAGGGGGCGGCGGGACCGCGGACGCGAAGAGCACCACCAACAGTCTGGGAGATGTGGTGGGCGAAAGCGGGAGCAACAGCATGGCGACCCAGGCCGCAAAGCGGGCCATGGACGTGAACAACCCGAACAAGTGAAGGAGGAACGGCATGGAGCTGAAAGACACCATCGATGGCATGATCAGTAACGACTACCGGGAACGCTTTAAAGCGGAGTACCGGCAGACGAAGGAACGGTACGAAAGACTGAAAGGGTTTTGCAACCGGATCGAGGCGGCGGAAAGGACCGGAAGGGAAGAGCCGAGGCATGATTGCCCGCTTGAACTGCTGCGGGAGCAGCAGAAACGCATGGGAATGTATCTGGAAACGATGGAGATCCGGGCGGCGATCGAGCAGATCGATCTGAACAAGTGACCGGGGAAGGAAAATAAAATGATCACCATTATTTACGACGAAAAAGGGAAGGACATGAGCCTGCAGGCATCGGGACACGCGGGCTATGCGCCGAAAGGACAGGACATTGTGTGCGCGGCGGTGAGCACACTGATGCAGAGCCTGGCTTACAGCGTGGATAGCGGCACTGTGACCTGCGACCCGGGCGGGGACAACATCCTGCGTGTACAGGCGAACCGGAGCCTTGACACTCTGGCGAAGTTTGAGCTGGTGATAGATGGGCTGTACCTGCTGGCCCAGCAGTACCCTGAGAATGTGCAGCTCATGAACCTGCATGCAAACGATGCAGACAACATGGATCTGCAGTTATTTGGTGACGGTGCAGCAGCTGGCAGTTCCGGTGACGGTGCGCAAGCTTCAGAGGGCGAAAGCAGCCCGGTGGCACCGCCTGCCCTGCGGCCCGCACAGGAGCGGCTTGCGAAACGCAGCAGGCCGGGCAAAGCAGCAAAAGCGACGACAGAAAAAAACCTTCAGCCGCCTGCAGGCGGCAGCTCCCTCAATGAGGGAGCCAAAGTCGATGCCGAACGGCTGACGCAGGAGGAAGCTGAACCGGACAAGGGCAACGAGCAGGAGCAGGGCGGCGAAACCGAAGAAAACGTGCAGCTGACACCGGAACAGCGCCGGAATGCCTTTGCAAAGGCGATGCAGCAGTACCCGGAAGAGTTTGAAGAGGCCATGCAGCATGCTGCGCGGATGGCGGTGCAGAGCATCCGGGAAAACCCGCAGCTGAACGAGCTGGGCAAGGTGCTGGCCGAAGCCTACGGCATTGACATGAGCGACATGGACGGGCTGATCGATGCCGTGAAAAACGGCCGGGTGAAGAACGATGAATATTATGAAACGCTGGCGGCGCAGCGGGGCATCAGCGTGAAAACCGCGCGGGAGATGGACCGCATGGAGGGCCAGCTGCAGCGCGCCAATGCTGAAAAGCAGCAGGCCGAACAGCTGCGGCTGGCCGCGGAGCACCAGCAGCGTGCAGCGGCAGTGCGTGCCCGGTGGGAAGCGGAAGCGGCAAAGCTGAAAAACAGCTACCCGGACTTTGAGCTGGACGAAGTGCTGAACAACCCTGCCGTGGCGGATATGATCCGGCGGGGCGTGGGGCTGGAAGCGGCGTACCGTGCAGCCTACTTTGACCGCCTGATGGAAAACCAGACGGCCCGCACGGCAAAACAGGTGGAGCAGGGCGTGGCAACGCGCATCCAGCAGCGCAGCCAGCGCCCGGCTGAGAACGGGACACATCCAGGCGGCGCGGCCGAGATGAAGGTGGATGTGGCCCACATGACGCGGCAGCAGCGGAAAGAGCTGGCACGCAGGGCACAGCGCGGAGAACGCATTGTGCTGTGAGAGATTTCCCGCGCGAAGAATGCGAGAAAGATAAACCCTTTTGAAGGAGGATAAACAAATGAGCAAGAAGAGACTGGATCTGCAGATGTTTGCGGACGCAAGCGCACAGCTGCAGAACACCACAGGCGCAGCCGGTATGACGGCTGAGATGAAGACCTACTACGAAAAGACCCTGCTGGATCTGGCAGAGCCTGCACTGGTGCATGACCAGTTCGGCGACAGTTACCCGATTCCGGCGAACAACGGCAAGACCATTGAGTTCCGCAAGTATGATGCGCTGCCCAAGGCCACCACGCCGCTGACCGAGGGCGTGACCCCGGCAGGTCAGGCGCTGAACGTGACCACCGTGACCGCCGAGGTGCACCAGTACGGCGGCTGGGTGCCCCTGACCGACATGCTGGATCTGACGGCCATTGACAACAACATCGTGCAGGCCACCAATGTGCTGGCAAGCCAGGGCGGCCGTACCATGGACACCATTGTGCGCGATATCCTGAACGGCGGCACCAACGTGATCTATGCACCGAAGATCGGAACGGGCGGCGCGGAGACCGCCGTGACCAGCCGTGCGGATCTGGATGCCACTGCACAGCTGACGGTGGATCTGATCGACCAGGCAGTGGCGCTGCTGCAGACCCAGAACGCAGACCCCATTGGCGACAGCTTTGTGGCCATTGTGCACCCGCACACCAGCTACGATATCCGCAAGGACCCGAACTGGATCGAGGCGCACAAGTATGCGGCACCGGAGGAGATCTTCAACGGCGAGATCGGCAAGATCAACAACGTGCGGTTCGTGGTTTCCAGCGAGGCAAAGGTGTGGAAGGGCGATGGCTGCCCGGCGGGGCTGGCTGTGTACAGCACGCTGGTACTGGGTGCCCACGCCTACGCGACCACCGAACTGGAAGGCGGCGGCATGCAGCACATTGTGAAGCAACTGGGCTACGGCGATGACCCGCTGAACCAGCGTGCTTCTGTGGGCTGGAAGGCCACCAAGACGGCGGAACGGCTGAGCGAACAGTACATGGTGCGCATTGAGAGCTGCTCGGCACGCTACAGCGCAAAGGCGCTGGCAAACTAAGGAGGAACCAACATGGCAGTAAAGAAGCAGGAGACCGAAGCCGTTGTGCAGGCAGCACCGGAAAAGGACACGGAGGTGATCCGGCTGTTCAAGGACAACCAGCGCTACAAAACGCGGTGTTCGTGGGCGTGAACGGTGAGACCTACCTGATCCAGCGCGGTGTGGACGTGGAGGTACCGAAGGCGGTTGCTGAGGTGCTGCGCCACAGCGAAGAGATGGACGGCGAGGCAATGGCAAAGATCGTGGCGGCGGAAAGCGCTGCTGTGCAGCAGGCACAGCGCGTGTAAGGCCGAAGAGCACGGCTCTTGCAAAGAAAAGAGCATTTTGCAAAATGAAAACAGACACCCGGTACAGCGGCACATGGCTGTGCCGGGTGTTTTTGCAGCAGAGGCGACTGCTGGCTGCGGCAGGAAGAACGCAGGGAACCGTGACCTGTGCAGCAGGAGCTGACCGGAAAGGAGACTTGATAAGATGACAGCCGGACAGGCGATAGAACAGGCCGATGAACTGCGGCCGAACAACCAGTTTACGGACAGCCTGAAACAGAGCTGGCTGCACCAGTGCGATGCCCGGATGCGCACGAGCATTGTGCAGCGCAGCCGGACGGCGGACTTTGATGCTGTGGGTGCGGATGTGAACTGGAACGAAGGATTGGAATACGAAACGGTGCTGCTGGCACCGGAAGCCTTTTGCCCTTTGTATGTGCACTGGATGTGTGCGCAGATGGATCTGGCGCTGGGCGAGACAGCACGGGCCATGAATGAGCTGCAGGTGTACAGCGACTACCTGCAGGAATTTGCCGTATGGATGCGGAAGCGGTACGCACCGGCCGCTGGTGCGCAGTGGAGGTACTGAGGGATGATGGACGGAACGAACCTGAACGTGCTGCAGACGAGCCGCCAGATGCTGCGGGCCTTTGGTGGGCTGAATGAAGGATATGGCTGCAGCGAGGCAGAGTTCAGCGGGGAAATGAATTTTTCCAGCCGGGGATACCCGGCGCTGCAGACGCGGAAAATGCGCAGGAATGTGCGGACGGTACAGGGTGTGAACGGAATGTACCACCTGAATGGGCTGCTGATCTGCCGCGGAAAGACGCTGGAATACACCCCGGACGAAGAAGTACGTACCGGTGCGGTGGTGCTGGAGAACGTGCTGACCGATGACCGCAAGGCCATGGCGGGCATGGGCACAAAAGTGCTGATCTGGCCTGACAAGGTGGCTTTTGACACGGGCACCGGCGAACTGACGCGCCTTGGCGCACAGTGGGAGATGGGCGGGAAAAGCGTGACCGTGACCCCCTGCGATGCCGAAGGCCGGACATACACCCCGGCAGGCGCAGGCAAGACCGAACCGAAAGAGCCGGAGGACGGACAGCTGTTTTTGAAAAGTGACAGCGACGAAGCCTATGACAGCAATGCGGTGCTGCTACGCTACAGTGCAAAAAACAAAAAGTGGGTGGAAGTGCTGCTGAGCGCGGTGAAGATCCGGTGTCCGGGGATCGGCGGAGTGATCCGGGAGGGGGACACTGTGACCATAAGCGGGATGCCGGACGCAGTGTGCAACGCAGTGGCAAAAGGACTGAACGGTGAGGTGATGATCCAGACCATGGACGGCGATGAGATGGTGGCAGTGCTGACACGGGCCGAGGACAGCGACCGGTATTACGGCAGCTGGACCGTGACGGAGACCGGTGTGACATGGAAGAGCGCCGACGGTACCGTGACCGAGAACGATGCAGCGGCCGCACCGGTGAAGGTGGAGCGGCGGGTGCCGGAACTGGACTTTGTGACGGAACAGGGAAACCGGGTGTGGGGGTGCAGCCGGAAGGAGAACACCATTTACGCCTGCGCTCTGGGCGACCCGACCAACTGGTACAGCTATCAGGGCATTGCAGCGGACAGCTATGCCGTGAGCGTGGGCAGTGACGGCGCATTTACCGGCGCTGCAAGCTGTCTGGGATACCTGCTATTCTTCAAGGAAAACTGCATCCACAAACTGTACGGCACAAAGCCCAGCGATTACCAGATGAGCAGCGTGCGCTGCCGGGGCGTGGCGGCAAACGCAGCGAACAGCCTGTGCGTGATCGCAGAGACGCTGTATTATCTTTCGCCGGACGGGGTGATGGCATGGGACGGAAGCCTGCCGACAAAGGTATCCGCTGCGCTGGACACCAGCGGGCTGACTGCGGTGGACTGGGCCATGGCGGGAAGCATGGACATGCGGTATTACCTGTACCTGCACCAGAAAGCAGGCGGCCCGCAGGCCGGACGGCTTTTGGTATACGACACGGAAAAAGGCCTGTGGCACGAGGAAAGCGCTGCAGGCACCGAGATGGTATCCACCGGGCAGCAGCTGTACCTGTGGGACGGCAGCGTACTGTGGGCCGCAGATCCTGACCGGGAAAGCGACACGGAGGAAGCAGGGCAGGAAACGGCGCTGCAGTTTGAAGCGGTGAGCGGAGACATTGGCCTGAGCGTACCGGACGACAAGTACATCAGCCGGGTGACGGTGCGGCTGGATGCGCTGGCCCACACGGTGGTAACGGTGGCTGCAAGCTATGACGGCGGAGCCTTTGAAACTTTGGGCACCTGCGCAGCAGGGAAGGACCACCAGCGCATCAACCTGCCCTTTGTGCCCCGACGGGCAGATACGCTGCAGCTGAAGATCTACGGCACCGGGCAGATGGTGCTGCGCAGTGTGGCCTTTACGCTGGCGGCGGCGACCGGTGGGCGCGTGAGCGTGGCACAGCCGAGGAAATGAGAGAAGGAGCGTAGAAATGGCAAGTTTGGCGGGACTGGAAGGCATTGCGCTGCCTTCCTTCAGCAGTGAGATGCCGGCAGAAGATGCCCGTGCGCTGCGGAATTACCTGTACCAGCTGACGGAACAGCTGAACTATGTGCTGACGAACATTGACCGGGAGAACTGCTCGGAAGAATTTTTAGAACGGATGAACGGGGAAGGAGCATAAAAAATGGGACTGTTTGGAAACAATGACCGCCTGAACACGGCACGGTACAACCTGGAACAGTATGAGAAAACGAAGCCTGCAGACTACCAGAGCAAGTATCAGGGCCAGATCAAGGATGTGATGGGCAAGCTGGAAAACATGGGCGATTTTGATTACGACCCGGATGCAGATGCAGCCTACCAGCAGTACAAGAACCAGTACACCCGGCAGGCAAAGCTGGCAAACCAGAATGCGCAGGCGAACGCCGCCGCCATGACCGGCGGCTACGGCTCCAGCTACGGCACACAGGCGGGACAGAACGCCTATGCCAGCACGATGAACCGTTTGGACAATGTGCTGGACAACCTTTACAGCCAGAGCAAGGCCCAGTACAACACGGAGAAAAGCGGCCTGCAGCAGCAGCTGAGCGGGCTGCAGAGCGCGGAAAAGCAGGACTACAGCCAGTACCAGAACGATCTTGCCAACTGGAACGAGGGTTTGCAGTACAAAAAGAACGAATATGATAACGCCTACAGCGCAAAGCAGAACGGATGGCAGAATTTTGTGAACGGGGCGCTGCAGGTGGCAAGCATTGCGGCGAAGATCCTGCCGCTGTTCTTTATGTGATGAAAGGAGAAAAGGGATGGGGACCATCAAGAGATTGAACGACGCGCAGCAGCGCCTGCAGGACGCAGAAAACGCCATGCCGGGGGCCTACGATGACCAGTATGCGCAAGGCATTGCCGACACGCTGGACAAGATGGGCACGGCCAGCGGTGCTGGCTTTGACTTTACCACGGCAGACAGCGGCTACAAGGACGCACTGACACGGATGACGGGCAATGCGAATGCCGGTGCAGATGCTGCAGCAGCGACCACAGATGCGCTTTCCGGCGGGTATGGCGCGGACTATGCGAAGAGCGCGGCAGATCAGGCAGCAGCGGCGCAGACGGCAAACACCGGCAGCACCCTTGCTGCGGCCCGGGCGGACGCGCTGGCCCAGTGGCAGCAGGAGCTTGCCGGTGCGGGCGACCGGCTGGATGCCTTGCTGGGACAGCGCGCACTGGAACGCGGCGAGTATGACAGCAGCGTGAGCAATGCAGCAAACTGGCGCAATTACCTTTATGACCGCACCCAGCAGGCACGACAGGAGAACAGCGACTTCTGGAACAATGTGTGGAACGCCGTGAAGGGCATTGGCAGCACGGTGATGGAAGGATACGACGCGTACAAGGGGTACAGCCAGCAGAAGTGGGAGAACGAGTTCAAGGAAAAACAGTACAATGACAGTCTGGCACGCACTCAGCTGAGCGATCAGGTGGCGGCGCTGCAGCAGGCCGCCGCATACAAACAGGCGGGCTTTGATGATGCAGCGAAAGCAGTGCTGACGAAATATGGCTTGGACGGGACGATGCTGGATACATGGCAGGGTATGAGCAGTGTGCAGCAGGATCAGATGGCAGCACTGCTGCAGGGCGCAAGCCTTGCAGGAAGCGGCAACGATACTGCAGCCAAAAACTACCTGCAGATGGCGGGCGTAGATACCGGCAGCATTGACTATTCGCCCACACTGAACCAGCGGCAGCTGAATTACACAGCAAGCCAGCTGGCACTGAATAACCGTTACAAGACGACCGGCAGCGGGAGCAGCAGAACGAGCAGCACAAAGAGCGGAAACACAAGCTCTGGCAGCAGCAAGACGGGAACGACCGGCTTTACCAACAGCCAGCTGCAGACGATGGCAACAAAATTCTCCGGGATGAAGAAGACAGACCCGCTGTATGACTTCTACCAGAAGACCCTGACGGACGCAGGGTGGCTGAAAAACAGCACGGCGGGAAGCAGCGGCACCAGTGAGTGGGCAAACACCCGTAGCAGTCCGCTGCGCAGCGGACTTGCAACGGCGCGCGGCATGCTGGCGAGTGGCTACAGTCTGGACGACATTGCGGGCAGGCTTTCTGCAGACGGCATTACGGACAACACGCTGTCGTCCATTATGAAAATTCTGGAAGCGGAACGATAAAGGAGACCGGCAGTTATGAGCGAATGGACACCGGAAAGACTGAAAAAAGACAGAGAAAGTTGGGAAGCGAAAAACAACAGCCGCACCACAAACCGGACGGCGAGCGCCGGTACAGCTGCGGGAACAGCAAACACTACGGAAAAGTGGACACCGGAACGCATTGCAAAAGCGCGGGAAAGCTGGAAAGCGAAAAACAGTGGACAGAATGCTGCCAGCCCGGCTGCGGCTGCAAGGCAGAACACCGGCACGGGTCTTGGTGCACGGGTGCTGGCGCAGATGAAGGGCATGGACAGCAGCCACAAGCTGCAGCTGACAGTGCCGCAGGAAACGGGCAGCACACAGGCATATCCGGGCAAAAGCAGCATTGTGACCGACAGCGGTACAGGTACACGCAGCAGCACTGCGCAGCCGGAATGGCTGAACGCGAAGAGCGCTGCAGCCCCGGCGGCAAAGGTAACGGGAACGGTGCAGCCCACTGGGCGCCAGCGCATTGCAGGCATTGCCAGCGGAGACGAAGGCTGGTATGCACAGACAGCGCAGAAGGTGAAGCAGTACACGGAAGACCTGAAGGCGACGGACGATCTTAGAGACTTTGACCGACTGAACCAGTGGATGGACGCTGACCCGAAGCACCGGGAACTTGTGACGCTGATGCGCATTGGCACCGGCGGGCAGAGCTATGCCGAGAAAAACAACGCCATGCAGCCCCAGAGCGTGAGCGGTGCTGCAGCCAGAGCAGCAGTACCGGAAAAGAGTGTGGGCAGACGGGACTACACCGACGCGGAATTGCTGGCAAAGGGATACAGCCGCAAGGAGATCAGCGAAGCACGGCAGTACATTGCCGACTTTGATGCGCTGCCTGCAGGACGGCGTGCAGAGCGGCGTGCGGCCAATACCATTGGCGGCATTGGGGACACGGTAGCATCCTCGGTTTTTCTGGCGGGAGAGACCGGCGTACAGAGCGTAAAGAATGCAGCGGCGACCAGCGGGAACTGGAAGCAGCTGCAGCAGGATGTACAGAGCGACGACCGGAAGCAGGAGCTGCTGCGCCTGATGACCGGCGGAAAGACGCGGTATGCAGCGCGGGACAACACGCTGCAGCTGGCACAGAGCAGCGGTGCAATGGCCAGTGCTCCGGCGGCACAAACAACGCAGAGCGATGCCTACACGGATGCAGAGCTGATTGAAAAAGGTTACACGCAGCAGGAGATCAACAACATGCGGGCGCGCATTGCCGGAACGGAAGTGCATGACAGCGTAGACCCGGAGAAGAGCTTTGGCTATCAGCTGTACAAGCGCGGACAGGATCTGACCGCAGCTGCACAGGCGGGCCTTAGCCCCATTGCAAAGCAGGCACTGGGCATTGCGAGCAGTGCGGGCGAGAACCTTGCGGTGGCGGCCATTGACCCGGCATGGGTGCTGCCGGTGTTGAGTGCGCAGGGCGGTGCGGAGGCTATGGGCCAGAGCATTGAAAAGGGCGAAAGTGCAGGCAAGACGCTGGCCGGGGGCCTTGCAAAATTTGGCGCGGGCTGGGCCATTAACAGCGTAGGCGCGGCTGACCTTGCAAAGACCATGGGCGCAGACTACGCAAAGGATACACTGGCGGGCAAACTGGCGGACATGGTGCGCAGCGTGGCGGCGGACGGGGCGATTGCGCAGCAGTACCCGGCGGTGGCAAATGCCATCTCCGGCGGCGTGGACAATGCCATGCAGGCCTTTGTGGAGACCTATGCGGACAAGGCCATTGATGTAGCACTGGGCGACAGCGAAGCGGCGGCAGACCTGTTTAAAAGCGACACCTTTCTGACCGCACTGGAAAGCGGCCTGACGGGCGGTGCATCCGGTGCCCTGGGCGGTGCTGTGGGCACAGGGCTTGCGAAGATGAATGGCGGCGATGCCAGCCTTGTGGGCAACGTGAAGCGGGCATACTACGAAGGACAGGTGGAACAGGTACGGCAGGCATTGCAGGACGAAGTGCGGGCACAGGAGCCGGGAATGGCGATGCAGCAGACACCGGAAGAAGCTGCAGCAGACACCCGACAACCTACGGCTGCTACGCAGGAAACGGTGCAGCCGGAAGTGATGGGGGCGGCAAGCGGATTTGCGACCATGCAGGATACTGCGCCGATGGTACAGAGCGAAAACCCGGCTGTGCAGCAGCTTGCCGCAGCTGTGCAGGATGGGCAGCTTACGAGCAAGACCATCAACCTATTTACACCGAATGCGGCCAATGAAGCGAACCGCGCTGCCTTTGCGGAAGAATACGGTATTGAGCTGCCGGAAACGGCAGCAAAGACCCGGCAGGTATTGCGGGAAATGACAACACAGCAGCGGGCAGCACAGGCTCCGGCCGCAGCTACCGAAAATGCGACGGTTGAAGCACAAAAAACGGCCGCAATTGTAGAAAAAATGGAAGCTGACAGATCTGCGCGGCAGGCACAGACGGAAAGTGAGCTGGGCCAGAGCGGAGCTGCCGTGGAGAACACCGGGGAAAGGGTGGAAAGCAGCCCGGCGGAACAGTCTGGCGGGATGCGGGAAACCTACGGCCTTGAACAGCAGAGCCTGACCGCAAAGCAGCGGGAGGTGCAGCAGGAGCTGACCCGATGGCAGGTATCAGATGGGGCAAGTGCGACCATCAGCAGGAACATGCCGACAGAAATTGGAGATGCCGGGCGGTATGCGGCTGCGGCCAGCAGCCTGTACCGGCTGGGACAGATGGAAGATGTGACCACCTTTGACAAGGCTATGGAGCTGGCGCAGGGCATGAGCGGCCTTGCTGTGAACACCGATTACGTGCTGGCACAGGACGGCGGACGGGAAGCGCTGCAGCTGGCATGGCTGCAGGGACACGGGGAACTGGAAGCCGGAAACATGCAGCGCGCAAGCCTTGGCGGAAGGCTGACGGCGGAAAGCACCAGCGGCAGCGGCCGGGTGTTGTATAAGGGAACGATGCGCACGGCAAACGAGGTGGGCACGCAGCTGATCGAACTGAATGCGAAGGCCACGAACACGGATGCGGTGCTGAAAACGGTGCTGCAAGGCAGCGACCGGGTGAGGGCTTATGTGGACACCGAGACGGCGCGCATTTTCTTCAACGACCGGGCAGAGGATGTGTTTGGCACAATCCTGCACGAGGACTACCACTGGTACAACTCACTGGATGCAGAGGGTGCGCAGGCACTGCAGCAGCATGCACTGGAATTTCTGGCAAAGAGCGAGGGATTTGAAGGCATTGACGAGATGATCCGGGGGAAGCTTTCCGACTATGCACAGCAGGGGCTGAGCTACGAGGAAGCTGCAGAAGAACTTGTGGCGGACGCATGGCGCGGAATCTTCAGCGATGAAGCAAGCTTTAAGCGCTGGGTGGAGTTCCAGCGCGGGCAGGCTGAAAAGAACGCAGGCAAGGCAGGCGGCATCCACAAGGTGATGACCAAGGTGAAGGAGCTTTTGAGCGACATCGTGAGCCGCGCAAAGGAAGTGCTGGCAAGAGACCCGGAGAACAAAGCCGCCCTGAAAGCACAGCGCCTTGCGGCGGCAGAAAAGCGGGTGCTGCAGGACGAATACTTTGCCCACGCGGAGAGGGCTATGGACAGCCTGCGCGCCGCAAAAGAAAACGCCGCAGCCCTTGAGAATAAGGGCGCGGCGGAAGGGACAAGGTTTGAAATCAAGAAAGATGCTGAGGGAGAACCTTACATTCAGATCGACGAGGATATTCTGAAAGGAATCCCGCAGGAAAACTGGAAATCGGTAGTCAAGCAGGCAATCAGAGAGCGTTTCCCGGATGGCTTTGTAAGAAACGGCTGGACAATTCTGAACAGCAAAGATGGACGCAATGAGTTTGTCTGGTCGAAGTATTCAAAGGCATTACAGTGGGAAAATGCCACAGCGTATGCGGACAAGATGCGCATGGCTGCCAATCTTGATGAAATCATTGCAACTGCGGATGAAGTGTACCGCGAGCCCGCAAATCACAAAAATGCGGAAGCTTTCAACCGCGGAAGAATTAAAATCCGCGTGGGCGAAAACGCGTATGAGGCAGATGTACTGACAGCCATCAAACCGGATACACGAGAAATTTTTTATGATATTGTCAATATCAAAGAAACAAAAATAAAGCCCTCCGGTGGTACCCACGTAGAATCCGAAGATTCAAGGAGTAGATTGCCGGAGAGCTCTACGGAGACCTTCGGCAAAGCCCGCATGAAATCCGAAGATTCGGGGAGCAGCGGGTCGAAGATCTCTAACCAAAGTATAGCACAGGAAGCCGCTGAAAACAAGGGAAATGACGGGACGTTGAAGAAAAATATCCGCCTGCAGCTGGCAGCACCGGTGGAAGTTGACACACAGAAAGACCTTGTGGCCGTGCACAACCTGACCGAACAGAACCTGCAGGAAGCACTGGAACTGGGCGGTATGCCGTCGCCGTCCATTGCGGTGGTGAAGGCGCAGGAAGGCCACACAAAGTATGGCCCGATCTCGCTGGTGTTCGGCAGCGAAACCATTGACCCTATGGCCAACAGCGCAAACCGTATTTACGGCTCGGACGCATGGACACCGACAAGGCCGAACGTGGAATATGAGGTGAAAGCGGATAAGGCAAGAGAGCTGAACACCTATCTTGCGCAGCTGAGCCGACAGACCGCAGATGGGGAATTTGCCCGGGGAAACGTGCTGAGCGGAACACTGGACATGGAAGCTTCTGACAAAAGCCCGCAGCAGCTGGCCGAACAGCTTGCCCATAACGATGCTGCAAAGGCGGCGTATCTGGCGGACCGGGGCGAAAACGTGGATGTTGTGATGAAACAGGAACAGAAATTCACGGAATCGCAGATCAGCCGATACGAGAAGGTGATGGAAGCTGTTGGCGGTAAGGAGAACCTGCAGGAGATCATCGAGACGGACAGGGCGAATGGAAACCATGACATGGCCAATGCGGTGCTGGAAGAAGTGCGGAGTGCAGAAAAGAACTGGGCCATGCAGGAACTGGGCTGGGATGCGGAAAAGGCCGAAAAGAAGGCAGCAAAGCTGATAGCACCAATGCTGCGTGTCCGGCTGGAAAATGCCTATGAGTATGCAACGACGGAAGATACGGGTGGAAAAATGGTGCAGGACACGGATGCCATGCGGCAGACCCTGCAGGAAAAAGCGCCAGATGCAGACGTGGAAAAATGGCTGCTGCCCAGGATTGAAAAAATTCTGGGAAAGAAAGGCATTTACAACGGTAAGGAAGTTTTTACCCGTAACGGAAACCGGCGTAGTTTCGCTCAGCTGCACAACCCCTACACACTGGAAAACCTTGTGAACGCCATGAATCAGGAGGATGCACGCGGAAAGGGCGCATGGGGGCTTTCGGCCAACACCCTGATGAGCACAGCAACGGCAGAATATGAAACACTGGATGATGTGCGGGCGGACAAAGACCGGCTGCAGCAGATACCGGAGGAGGAATACAAAACGCTGCTGGAAAAAGCGGACGGCCAAATTGAAGACGTTGTGGCCCGGTTGCGGCGGGAGACTACACCACATACAAGCAGCAGCTACGAGGAACGGGAGATCATTGGCGAGGTTCTTTTGCAGGCGGCGCAGGGCAAGCGAACCAGTACAGCCATTGCAAAAGCCTTTGCAAAAGAGGGTTACAGCATCAGCAAGGATACGGCGCAGGTGATCCTGAACCTGTACAACGACGTGGCACAGATCCCGACAGGGTACTTTGAAGCAAAGCCACAGCGGGCAGTTGACTTTGACGAGGTGCGGGCGGCAATTTTGCCGGACAATACCAGCAAGAGCCTGATCGCGCAGTTGAAGGATGCGGGCGTGCCGGTGGAGCTGTACAAAGCCGGAGACGACGCAGAGCGTACGAAACTGATGAATGAGGTGCCGAATGTGCGCTTCCAGCTGGCAGAGCAGGCCAGCCGGGATGCGAAGAAGAACGACCAGCAGATGGCAAGCCGCACCATTGCGGACAAGGCTGCAGCACTGGACACCCTGAGCCAGTTCTTTGGGCTGACACGGGGTGTGAAGGTGAGCCGGACGGCCATTGAAGGACTGGCCAGCCGCTGGGCAAAGGCGAACGGCAGTAAGGTGGACCGGGCAAAGCTTGCGCGGGAGACCGAAGTACTGGTGGACTACCTGAAGGCCGACGGTGCGAACATGGAAAAAGCCAATGCGCTGGCCGAAACGCTGGCGGGAGAAATTCTGGACGGGGCAGTTTACCGCAACAGTGAGCTGTGGGACGAATACCCGGAACTGCACAAGCTGGAATATACCGTGAACCGAAGCGGACAGGCAAAGGCAGAACTGGTGAAAGCCTACGGCAGCTGGAGCGCAGCGGTGGCCGAGGCACGGAAGCACGGCGTGAGCCTGCGGCAGGTCGACGGCGTGCGGGACGGAAACCCGGCACAGCAGTACGAAAGCGTGATCAACGACAACCGCGCTGTGGGCGGCACCAGCGACGGCGCAAAGGCATTGTGGAAAGCTGCAGCGCAGCAGGCGGGTGTGGACGGTGCAATGAGCATGGAAAGCACCGAGTGGCTGAATGTGCTGATGAACCTGCACGATGCCATCAAGCCTGCGACGATGAGCCGGTTTGCAGACGATGCAGAGTATGAGGATGCAAAGATCGAACTGGCGGGCCGGATCATCGGTGACATTATGGCGACACCGGAGATGACCGACGCACAGGCTATTTTTGAGGGCATCCAGCGACACAATATGGATGTGGCAAGAGCCGCAGCAGGCAGCAAAGAACGTGCCGCAGAGGTAACGAAGGAACTGCGCGGCGTACAGAAAGCACAGCAGCGGGAGTTTGGCCGCAGAATGCAGGAAAACCGGCGCACTGCAGACCGGAACGCCGAAGTACAGCAGATGACCGAACTGCAGCGGCAGAACGCAAGAGCGGAAAAGATGCTGGACCAGAACCTTGAAACTTTTGGTGTGGATGTTTCCAATGTGGGCAACCTGAACGAAAAGCTGACGGTGCTGCGGGAAAGCTATGAACGGGAAATGAAGCAGGAAGTGAAACGCCTGAAGGCCGAACGGCAGGAAATGCTGGACGAGGCAAAGCTGGAAATGCAGAAACTGCGCAGCGAGAAAAACGAACTGGCGTGGCAGCTGCGGCAGGAGCAGCGGCGCGCGGACAAGGCGGAATACAGCCTGATCGTGCAGGAAAATGAGATCATGGAATGGGAGGCAGACAACGAACGCAAGCGGGCCGCATGGGAGCAGAAACAGGCGCAGCGGAATGCCCTTGCCATTGAAACAGCCCGGCAGCAGCGGGACGAAGACATTGCCGTTGCGAAGACAGTAGCGGAAAAGCGAGTGCAGCGGGCGCGGGATGCACGGAAGATGGATGAGCTGAAACGCAGCATCCGGCAGAACGCGGCACAGCTGAACCAGATGCTGCTGCGGCCAAGCAAGGACAAGTATGTGCAGCCGGGGCTGATCGATGCGGCAGCACAGGTGGCAAAGCTGGCGGACATGACCATTCTGAACGAACGGGCCGTGAACCAGCTGACGAGGCTGCAGGATCGGATCCGGCAAAGCGCGGGCAGCGAGAGCAGCCCCAACGCCATGACCGAAGAATGGAAGCAGACCGGCGTGGATACCCTGATCCAGACGCTGCGGGACGACCTGCAGGCAACGAAGGATGCAAAGCTGACCAAACTGCACGAACAGCTGGCCGAGGCAGAAGCTTTACCGGACAGCGAGAAAGCATGGGCACTGCAGGAACGGCTGCGCAAACGCATCCGGGAGACGGAGAACCGCACCTATCTGCCCATGACGGTGGATCAGATGCGGATGCTGAAGGCTATTACCAGCTCGACGCTGCATGTGATCCGCAATGCAAACAAGACGGTGAGCCTTGCAAAGGCCGAGGAAGTGAGCGCAATCGCAGAAGGCGCAGCCAGCGAGGTGAATGCCAGCAAGGGCAACCACCCCGGCGGAAAGCTGGACGGCATGCACAATCTGCTGACAAAGTATCAGCTGGACATGCTGGGCGCGGAGCGGGTGTTCCGTATGCTGGGCGGCTACGCGAAGAACGGCCAGATGGAAAAGATGGCGAACATGCTGAACGACGGCCAGTACCGGCAGACGAAGATCACCGTGGAAGGCGAAAAGCTGTTTGCCAACGTGACCGGAAAAGAGCATGTGAAGGAGATGCAGAACTTTGCAGGCCCGGGCGCAGACCTTGTGGACGTGGGCCTGACCGATGTGAAGGGAAAGAAAGCCGAACTGACCCATGCACAGCTGTGCAGTTTGTACATGCACCTGCACAACACCGACAGCCTGAACCACCTGATGAACGGCGGACTTGTGATCCCGGATGCAAAGCTGTACAACAAGGGCGACATCGAGCAGGCTTACCAGAAGGGACAGACCGTACATCTGGGAATGCTGACGGATGCGGACGGGACCCCGACAGTGGACAGCATCCTGCAGACGGTGGAAGCGGCCATGACCGACTATGACAGGGCATGGTGCGCGGACATGAAGGAGTTCTTCGACAACTACACCACAAAGCTCATCAACGAGACGAGCCTGCAACTGGTGGGCTACCAGCGGGCAACCGTGAAAAACTACTACCCCATTGCGGTGGATAAATCGGTGCTGGCGACCCAGATCGACGGCCTGAATCTGGATGCCACCATTGAGGGACGCGGTTTCCTGAAGAACCGCGTGAAGAGTGGACAGCCCATTTTGCTGGAAGAATGCGCGAACGTAGTGCAGCGCAGCCTGCGGGATACGGCAGCGTATGCAGGGCTTGCGGCACCTATCCGGGACGTGCAGAAGATCCTGAACAGCGGCGTGGAGACGCGGGAAGGGCTTGCAAACCTGAAGAACGGCATCATCAAGGAACAGTGGGGCAAGGATGCGGTGAGCTACATCGATGACCTGCTGACCGACCTGCAGACTACCCAGCGCAAGCGGCCCAGCACCTTTAACAAAGTACTGGGAAACCTGCGCGGAAACTATGCAGGCGCAGTGCTGACGCTGAACCCGGGCGTTGCCATTGCGCAGGCGGCAAGCCTGCCCACAGCAGCGGCCGTACTGGGCGGCGACACCATGGCGGCAGTGGTACCCTTTGTGAAAAACCTTTCGCCCAAGGCGCGGACAGCGCTGGAAACGGAGATCAAAGAACACGGAGACGTGCTGCTGGACTGGCGCAAGCGCGGCAGCCAGAACGGCGAGCTTGCCAGCATTGGAAAGCAGGAAACATTGGCGGAAAAGGGCATGGACAAGCTGCCGAACTGGCTGACCGGCTGGATCAACGGGATGGACGAAGTGACGGTAGCAGCCCTGTGGGAAGGCAGCAAGCGATACGTGCAGCACCACACGGCCGAGTTTGAAGGCGCGGAGGTGACAGGCAGCCCGGCCTATTGGGAAGCGGTGAACCGCACCTATCAGAAGGTGATCGAGCAGACACAGCCCAACTACACCGTGATGCAGCGGGCGGGCATTCAGCGCAACCCTAACGAAATGCTGAAGCAGCTGACCATGTTCACCACCCAACGCTTCCAGAACTACGGCGTTTTGACGGATGCCATTGGCGATTACAGGGCACAGGCGGAACGCTACCGGCAGAACCAGAGCGATGAAAACAAAGCAGAATTGCAGAGGGCAAAAACACAGCGAAACCGGGCTGTTGTGAGCCAGGCGGCACAGACGGCGGTGTTTGCGATCATGAAGATCGGCGCAGATTTCCTTTTGCACCGGTGGGACCGGGAGCAGGACGAAAACGGCGATGTGACCGTGAAGAGCATGTGGAAACGGTTTGCAAGCCTGTACACAGAAAGTTTTGCGGGAAACTTTTTGTACGGAAGTGAGTTATACAGCCTGATCGACAATGCTGTGAACGGCAAGGATTACGACGTGCTGAGTGCAGCAAGCATCAGCGTGGTGAATGATCTGGCCGGAGATGTGCAGAAGTTTTTTGCGGAGTTCCGGAAAGACACCAGTGAAATGGACGAAGAACAGCTGCAAAAGCACCACAATAAGCTGATGCAGCGCAGCATGACGCTGCTGGAGGACAGCTTTGAAGTGGCGGGTGTACCCTACGGCAATGGACGGAAGATTGTAGAAGCGGTAAAGGGCTACTATGGTGACCTTGAAAATCTTGCGCACGGAGGACAGTTCAGCTTTAATTCTGTGCCCCAAAGCGCCACCGGCCAGTATGACCGGCTGTACAACGCCTATGCCGGCGGCGACAGCGACGAAGCAAAGGCCGCAGTGGAGAAGCTGAACGCTATGGTGGAAGCGGGAACCATTGCGGAAAACAAAATGTACAGCCAGCTGAAGAGCCGCCTTGTAAAGTACGACGTGCGGGTGCGGCAGGCTGCTGAAGAGCAGAATGCAGGAAACGACCAGAAGCGGTACGAGCTGGAAAACGAGATGATCGAACAGCTGAGCGAAGTGCTGGGCCTGCCGAAGGGAAAGCGCGGGGATGTGGTGGACTGCGTGACCGGTGCGGTAAACCAGCTGGCCGAAAAGCAGCTGAAGGGCGATAACGCCAGCGTGACGGACGACCTTGTGGAAGCGGTGGACAGCTGGGATGCAGGTGCTGTGCAGGAAGAATATGACAGGCTGGCGAAGGCGGGCAAGAGCGCGACGACACTTAAAAGCAAGATCACCGAGACAGCAAAGCCGGAGTACCTTGCGGGAAGCGATGCAGACCGGCAGCAGATGGAAAAAATGCTGTTGGCGCTCAAGGACGCAGACGGAGAAGAGCTGTACACGGAGAAAAACTTTGCCCAGTGGGTGGAGGAGGCAGAAAAGAAAGCGGAGGAAGGACCGAAACCGGACCCATATGCGGCAGTGAGGTAAGAAAAGAAAAATCCCCCGGCGCGATGAATTTCACGCCGGGGGATTTGTATATGTGGTTCTTTTGAAATGGAAAAGTTTGAAAAAAGTCCGCAGTGTTATTACGGACGTTTGTGTGATAGGCTGAGAAGGACGGAAGGAGGCAGCGGGATGCGGGTGAAAATTATTCGGAAAAACTTTGGCGGTGTGGAGTTTGGCCCGGAGATGCGGGTGCTGCATCTGGGCGGGCAGAGCAGCGCCAATGTGGAAAGGCTGAAGTTTGAGCTGCCGCAGGAGTGGGCCGGATGTGCCGTGACGCTGCACATCCAGCGGCAGGACGGCACACTGCCGACACCGATCCTGCTGGACGAGGAGTACAGCGCAGCGGTGGGCAAGGAATTTACCGCCAGCCCCTGCGGCAGCTGGATGCTGCTGGCTCTGGGTGAGGACGGATACCGGGCGCTGACCCGACCGGCCCGGTATGACTGCTATGAAACACTGAACACAGACGGCGATGCAGAGATCAGCCCGACGCAGTACGAGCTTTTTGTGGCGCGGGTGCTGGGATATGCGACCGGGGCACAGGAAAGCGCAAAGGAAGCGCGGAACGCGGCCGCAGCAGCAAAGCGGGACGCAGACACTGCAGCGACAGCCGGAGCGAACGCGGCAAGGGCGGCAAAAATGGCACAGAAAGCGGCGGGCAGCGCCCAAGGCGATGCGGAGCGGGCGCAGCGGGCTGCAGATCGTGCCGAGAATTTTGCGCCGCCCGAAGATGGCGCGGTGGTAAAGGTGAACGGCAAGGGCGGCGTTGTGACCCTGACGGCGGAGGATCTTGGTGCGGTGGGAGCGAACAGCGCGGGCTACGTGAAGAGCATTTCGCTGACAGACCGCACCCTGACGCTGACCTTCGGCGACGGAAGCACGAAGACCATGCAGACCAAGGACACCACGACACTGGAAAACATGACCGGCATCCTGCCCGCAGCACATGGCGGCACCGGAAAGAATACCCCGTTGACTGCGGACGACGTGGGTGCGGTGGAAAAGGAAAGCGGTGACTACCTGAAGAGTGCAGAGCTGCAAAACGGAGAACTGGTGCTGACCTTTGGCAGCGGCGACACCGTGCACTACACCCTCCCCGCCGCCACCACCACCACGCTGGGCGGTGTCAAGCTGAGTGACGACTTCACGGCAGATGCAGACGGCACGCTGCATCTGGCGGGCGGTACTGCCCCGGACCCTTACCCCGTGGGCAGCATCTACCAGAGCACCGCCCGTACAAGCCCTGCCGCACTGTTCGGCGGTACATGGCAGGAGATTGCGCAGAACCGGGTACTGAT
>JABLTR010112626.1_pt1 | contig 47801 bp, 44 predicted proteins | sample 7160071 | NCBI WGS metagenome assembly JABLTR01 (sample SAMN14651230, study PRJNA627086) | human gut metagenome | isolation source: feces | host: Homo sapiens | reverse complement strand
TTTCTTATGAGAAGAAAGTCACCAAAGACTCACCAGGAACCTCCTGGTTCCTGGACCTCCGGCACAAGGGGGCGGACCCCCTTGGATTCCCCCGCCTTCTGCCCTAGCGGTATTGGTTGAGGGGGAACAGGGTCTGCGGCATCCTCGGGAGCAGCATGGCAGAGCGGGCTGCCGATCGCCTTTCCTTTATCCAGCAAAAAAACTGCTGCGGGCCCGGTGGGGAGTGCGGGGCGTACATAGCAGTGCGGACCGATTAGGGGGGCAGGAGGCACTTCCGATTAGGGGATAGGGACAGAAAATGGGGACAAGGGGGAAAAGACTTTTCTCCCTATCCTACCTATTCTCTATAATCTTTATTTATTTTATAGGGGATTCTGTCCCCAAAATGGCAATTATTGGCTTAACTAAGCCATTTTTGATGGGGACAAAATGGGGACAGAGATAGGGACAGGATGGGGACAAAATAGGGACAAGCGGCGCTTTTCTCCGCCCATTTATGAATAATTTGTTGCCAGAATAAGGCCGAATTGGTTTTACAACCACCAAAATACCCTCCGTCCCCACCCCCTTGTCCCATCCTCCTCATCAGAAGCGTTCCCCTTCACCTATACCCCGAATCGCCCCCAAAGTTGCATCCAAACGTGCAACCAAAACCCTTCCGAGCCACGGATTAACAGCAGAATATTTCTCTTCGTTAAAGCCAAGGGAGACGGCGTAGCCAATTGCCCGCACCACCTCAAAGTGGCAAATCCAGCTGCGTCAGTGGCAGAAACCAGCCCGGCGCGAGCCGGAGCGGAGCGCAGCAAGCGCGAAAAGGGCGGAGACTTCGCACCAGCAGGTTCCAAGGGGCCCAGCCCCTGGAGATTCTTTGGTGACTTTCTCATCGGGGAGAAAGTCACCCGGGGTGGAGGGGCGGAGCGCCCCCGCATAGGGGAGTGCAGAGGGGGCTTTGCCCCCTCGCATATCGTAGGCCGCAGGGACCTCCGTCCCTGCAAAATTCCCCGGGACGCGCCATCATGGCGCAAAAAAGGCGAGGAAAATTCCTCGCCTTTTGGGGTGCGTCGAGGGCAACGCCCCCGGACTATTTCTTTGTGTATTTGCCCAGCTTTTCAAAGACGGTCTTGTCCTCGGTGGAAACCTTAAACTCGCTCTTGGCGGCAAAGTCCTGCTCGGCCTTGGCGGCCTTCTGGATGTTGGTCAGCGTGCCCGCGCCGCCGACGCAGCCGCCCGGGCAGGCCATGCCCTCCAGCAGGTATCCGTTGCGCTTGCCCGCCTTGGCCAGCATCAGCATCTTGCGGCAGGCGTCCAGTCCCTCCGCGTGGTCGGTCGGGATCTCGCCCAGCTCCGGCGCCATCTGACCGATGCAGTCGGTGATCGCCTTGGCCACACCGCCCGCTACGCCGTAGCCTCGTCCGGAGGCGGTGGCGCCGTGGTTGAAGCCGGTGTCGTCCTGCAGGTCGGAGAACTCGATTCCGTTGGCCTGGAAGATGCCCATCAGCTCCTCAAAGGTGATGACAAAGTCGACGTCGCTGCGGATGTCGGCGCGCATCGCCTCCAGCTTTTTGGAGGCGCAGGGACCGATAAAGACCACGCGGGCGTTCGGGTGCTTCTCCTTGATGATGCGCGCGGTGGCGACCATCGGGGTCATCGAGTCGGAGATACAGTGCGCGATCTCCGGGAACATATTCTGCGCCATCATAATCCAGGAGTAGCAGCAGGAGGTCGCCAGGAACGGCTTTTTGCCGGTGGGCACGTTGGCGATAAATTCCTCCGCCTCCTCCACCGCGCCGATGTCCGCGCCGCGGGCCACCTCATAGATGTGCGCAAAGCCGACCTTGCGCAGTGCGGCGCGCACCTTTTCCGGGGAGGCCAGCGGGCCAAACTGTCCGACAAAGGCCGGAGCCACCTCGGCGATGACCTGGTCGCCGCGCTTGATGGCCTGGATCAGCTGGAAGATCTGGGACTTGTCCGCGATGGCGCTGAACGGGCAGCTGACCAGGCACTGGCCGCAGGAGACGCACTTGTCGTAGTTGATTTTGGCGCGGCCGTACTCGTCGCTCTCGATGGCGTTGACGCCGCAGGCGGCCGCGCAGGGGCGCTCGCTTTTGACGATGGCCGAATAGGGGCAGGCCTGGGCGCAGCGGCCGCACTTGACGCACTTGGTCTTGTCAATCTGGGAGCGGCCGTTGACGATGCTGACCGCCTTGACCGGGCAGACCACCGTGCAGGGGTGGGCCAGGCAGTTGCGGCACAGGTTGGAGACGGTGTAGCTGGTCTCCTCGCAGGCGTTGCAGGCGAAGGAAATGACGTTGATGAGCGGCGGTTCATAAAACATGTCGGCGATGGCGCTGTCGTTCATTCCCTGCGAAACCGGCGCGTGCTGGTCCACCGGGCGCAGCGGCAATCCGACTGCCAGGCGCAGCCGCTCACCGACGATGGCGCGCTCCTTAAAGACGCTGTCGCGGTAGTTGGCGACCTCTCCGGGAATGATGGTGTACGGCAGCTCCTCGATCCGGGAATAGTCCCCGTCCTCATAGGCCAGACGGGCAATCTCGGTAAAGACCTGTCTTCTGATTTTGGTGACCGGCGTTGTGATCCCTCTCATCGTTCTTTTCCTCCTGTTTTGGTCTCCTGCTTATTTTTTATTCTCTTTGGTTTTTGGATTTATTGCTCGTTCTCTCGAACGCAGTCTACAATGTAAGCCATTACCGTCTCGGCGTCCGCCTTTTTAAAGACCTTGCCCTCCACCGCGACGACCGGGGAATCTTCCTGGTGCGGCACCCCGCCCAGGCACTTGTTGGTGGTGATCTCCAGCTCGCCCTGCGGCTCGGTCATAAAGCCCTCCTCCATCTGGCCGCGCAGCTCGCGCAGGCTTTCCACCGACTCCATCAGGTCCACCGAACCGTTCATCACGCAGGCGGTGCAGACGCATACTTCTACATGGATTTTTTTCATAAACAACAACTCCTGTTACCGGGCCGCTCCCTGCCGGGAGGGCCATCCTTGATTCTCTTCTCTTCTTTTCCGGGAGTTTTCCCCCATGGTTTTTCTTATTATACCATGCGCACCAGGGGAAATCAAACCGTGACCGTGAAAAATGAACAGGATGTCAAAATTCTTCTTTGTTCTTTGTCTAAAATTGCCGAAGGCAGGAAGATCTTCTCCCCTTTTCCCCGAAAACAGGCGGATTCTGGGGAAAAGAAAATTTTCAGATAGGTGTAAAATCAATTGACAGACCGCCCGGCTTACTATATAATGAGGAAGTGGTATCTTAGATGGATGGAGAAAAACAATGTTCCAAACGGATGCAGGCAGCTGCGGTGACAAACGCAAAAACTGCTCGGACGAGCAGCTGGCGCAAAAGGCCAAAGGCGGGGACACCGACGCCCTGGCGCAGCTGATCTCCCACTTTTTGCCGGTGATCAAAGCCAAATCCGGCCGCTACAGTCTGGTGGGGCTGGAACAGGACGACTTTATTCAGGAGGGGCTGATCGGCCTTTTTAACGCGGTCAAAAATTATGATCCGGCCCGCGGCGCCTCCTTTGATACCTATGCCCGGCGGTGCATCCACTCCCGGATGGTGGAGTGTCTCTCCGCCTCTTTAGCGCAAAAGCATCTGCCGCTGCGCGACTACCTGCCCATCGATTCCCTTGAACACGCCGCCGGCCCCGACAGCGACGGCGACCCGCTGGAGGTCTACCTGCAGCAGGAGGAGGAGCTTTTGCGCAGGCAGAAAATCAAAACCCTTTTGTCTGGATTAGAACAGGAAACCTTAACATTGTACCTCAGCGGACTTTCCTATGAGGAGATGGCCCAGCGCCTTCACTGCTCGACCAAAGCGGTTGACAATGCCCTGCAACGAGTTAGACGAAAGCTTAGGAACAGCAGCCGCTAGGCTGTGTCCCGTCCCGGTTGATAATCGCGGAAAAGCCGCGGTTGCAAATATGCCCTTGACTCACAGCAGAGCGATACGACTTTAGGCGAATCTTCTCCAGTGTTCCGGTCCATGGGCGAATAGATAAAGCGAGGTATAAAAGCTATGTACGAAGACAAAACATTAGTATGCAAAGAATGCGGAGCCGAGTTCGTTTTCACTGCTGGCGAGCAGGAATTCTACGCTGAAAAAGGATTCCAGAACGAGCCTCAGAGATGCAAAGCCTGCCGCGACGCCCGCAAGGCCGGCAAAAAAGCGGACAGAGAGATGTTCACCGCTGTTTGCGCAAGCTGCGGCAAAGAGGCAAAGGTTCCTTTCCAGCCAAGAGAAGACCGCCCTGTTTATTGCAGCGAGTGCTTTGCAAAGATGAAAGAAGAAAGATAATCTCCTCAAAGGGATTACCAAAAAAGCCCGGAGCGTTTGGCTCCGGGCTTTTCTTTATTGTCCGATCTCCCCTGCACGCAGGTGAAGCTCCTGTTCCAGCTGTTCTTTGAGTCCCAGGATGAGGTTTAACTCCTCCTTCATCTCCCCAAGGCGCTGGGCACACTGCTCCCGGGTCGATTCCAGCCGCGCCTGATACTGCTGGCGGCTGAAGCTGTCCGGCTCCCTTTGCAGCATCTGCAGCTCGGTCTCGGCTTTGCGCTGCATCTTTTCCACCGTGTTGATCTGGCTTAACAGGCTGGGAATCTTCTTGAGGTACTCGTTGTAGATTTCCACCTTGCACCATCTTTCCCCGAACATCATTTCCATCCTCGCTTCCTCCTTTGTGCGGTGTTCTTTTTCTTTATTATACACCCGGCCGGGCTGCATTTTCAACAACCGGCCGTGGATTTGGTCCAAAACCTCCCGCGCAAAATCTTCCAGCTCGCCGCTGTCCCAGGCAAGGGCCGCCCCCTGCTCATAGCAGCTCGCTGCCCGCATCAGAAGGGGGCGGTACTGCCCTTGCAGATGCTGCATCCCCCACTGTGCCCCCTGCGCCTTGGAGAGCACCAGCCCCTCCCGCGCCGCGGCCAGCACCCGGCAGAGGTTGAGGGCGGTGTCCAGCGGCGTGTGCAGGATGTCCTGTGCGGCGCCGGCGACGTCCCGGCAGATGCTGTCGAGATAATCCGCAAACGGCACCGGCCCGAACACCTCCCGGATTGGGATGCCAAACAGCACAATTCCCACCCTGCGGATGACGGTGAAGTGGGCCGCAAGGTCATAGTCCATCCCCTGCATCCCCTTGCAATAGCCGGACAAATCCTGCTCATAGGCGCGGCGGTGCATGGGGGAATAGTGCAGCTGGTAGGGCGTGGGGTAGACAAAGTCCCGGCAGTCCCGCAGCAGCACCACGCTCATCTCCAGCCCCTTGGCCGGGGCTTCCCGTTCCAGCTGCAGCAGGGCGGCGATCAAATGCTCCTTCTGCTCCTGCGTGGGCGGGCGCTCTGTGACAGCGATAAAATCAAGGTCGCTGCCCTCGCTCATGCTGCCAAAGGCCGCCGATCCGTGCAGGTAGATACCGGTTAGATTCTCCCCCAGCTCCTGCCGGAAGGCGGCGGTGATCCTGCCCATCAGGGGCCTCCAGTCAAATGCCATCCTTCTCCCTCCTGCAAAAAAAGAGAAGCCCTGCGGCTTCTCTTTTGCTTCATCTAAGATTAGTCCTGGCGGGAACGGCGGTTTGCGGAGCCGCGTTTGACCTCGCCGCGATACTTTTTCAGGTCGGACATCTTGTCGTCGCTGGTCTGTTTAAACTTGTTGAGCATATCCTCAAAGGAAGCATTCTCGTTGCGGTGCGGATTCCACTCATAGCTGCTGACCTGCTGAGGACTGAACGGGCGTTTGTTTTCATAACGCTTGCCGCCAAAATTCCTGGAATTATTTCTGGGTCCGGCACCGCGTCCCGCCGCCTTGTCCTGCTCCGGGCGCTGCGGGCGGGGCATCGCCTTTTTGATGGACAGGCTGATCTTGCCCTCGTCGGTGATGTTGATGACCTTCACCTTGACCACCTGGTCCTTTTTGAGGTACTGGGAAATGTCCTCAACATAGTCCGTGGACACTTCGGAAATGTGGACCATGCCGGTCTTGCCTTCTCCCAGCTCCACAAATGCTCCGAACTTGGTGATGCCGGTCACCTTTCCTTCCAGAATGTCTCCAATTGCTAACTGCATAATGTTTCCTGCGTCCTCCTCAATCTTTTCGTCAGCCCGTTGCCGGCTGTTTTAGCTTGCCTGGCTGTCAATGTAGATGTGCTCGTCCGGATAGCCATACCCGTACTGCTCATAAGCGGCTTTGCCAACGATCTCGGTCTGGTCGGTCTTTCCCTTTTCCAGCTGGTTTTCCAGCTCCTCGTTGAGCTTCTGCTGCTCCTCGATGCTCTGTTCCAGCTGCTGGAGCTGGTACTGTTTTTCCGAAACCTCCATCTGCGTGCCCACAATTTTAAAAGAGCAAAACGCCACGAACACAATCATGGCTGCCAGCAGCAGGCGGTTTTTACTGTGTTTTTTCCTTTTGGTCACCATGGCGTTCTTCCCCTTTCTGCCGCTTTTTTTGAAATCGACTACCTAGATTATACAACATCATCTGCTTTCGTTTCAAGTTATATTTCTGGGTTTGGATAACTTTTTTTAAAAAAAGTTTCATCGGCCTCGACAAAAGGCCCAGAATTTTTAGTGCGAGCTTCCAAAGGCAGTAAAACGGAAAAAGGGCAACGCGCGCCACCGCAAGCACCACCCTGCGCAGCAGCGCAAAAATACCGGAGGCGATCTTCACCGCAAGCTCCCCCGCGGTCAGGTGCCAGCATCCCCAGCCCAGCAGCTCACCGATGAGGATGTAGCCGCGGATCTGGCCGCTGTTGTCCTTGAGGGCAAAGCCGAAGGTGACCGCAGCGCAGACAAGAAAGTAGAGCAGGTCCTCCAGCGACACCACGATGGGGCGGTGTCGGGTCTGCAGCCGCAGCACGCGCAGCAGGTCGTACAGCAGCGACAGCCCCACCCCCACCACAATCGACAGCAAAAACAGCCTGGTCTCTTTGGCCAGGGTCAGGTCGGTCATCATCTATCGAAACATCCTTGCGAAGAAGCCGCCGCGCGCCGCCGGCTGGTCGGCGTAGCTCAGGGAATCGATCTGCCCCTCCAGGCTCAGCTCCCCGGCCTCGACGTCGATCTTGTTGATGTGCAGTCCGCTGCCCCGCACCGTCAGTTCCCCCAGCCCGGTGTAGACCACCACCGTCTCCTCGTCGAAGCTGTCCACATCCTCCACACCGGTGATGGTCAGGTTCCCCCGCTCCTCCAGAATCAGGTTGTGCGCGCCGACGCTTCTTTTTTCCTCGTTGTTGTTCATACCCATACCGTCCTTCCTGTTGTTGGTTTCCGGTTCATGTGTATGCGGGGGATGTCCGGGAATAGAACCGGCGCACTTTCAGCAAAAAACAAGAGGGCCTTTTAGCCCTCTTGCAGTCTCAAAGATAGACGGCGCTTATCGGTACCAAACCTGCTCCCCATCCGCGCCGACCGCGACCACGGTGTAGTCAGCGGAGAGGTTCTCCTTCTCCACCGATGCCTGGCAGCCCTGCTCGCCCTCTATCAGGTCAAAGGTTCTCCCCTCCGAAAGCAGGTAAGCATACCGCGTCCCTTCCGGCAGCGAGACGGTCAGGGTGGACAGGCGCTCGCCCTCGGCAATCTGAGGGGAAAGAGCTTCTCTGTCCGCCTGCCGGGCCGCATCGTCTAGGGTGAGGACAGGGTTGAGCGAGAAGTTTTCCACCCGCTCGGCGTTAAAGTAGCCACTGTTGACGGTGTACTCGGCCACCTCCACCACCACGCACTCCGGCTGGAAGATGTTAAAGTAGTAGTCAAAGTCCATCAGATTTTCATAGTTATGGACGTAGATGTATTCGCCAAGGCCGGTCTGCAAAAACTTAAAGCCCATCTCGTTCATGTAGCTGCCCTGGAACACCAGCGTTTTCGGCGCGCCTGCCGCCACATTTCCGGGGTTGACAAAGTAGCCGAAGCCCCGGTGCTGGCTGCTGCGCGCGACCTCGGCGTCGTACTCCTCGGTTTTGACCTCCAGCTCGCACAGCCGCCCAAAGGTGGGCTCGTACTCGTGGATTGGGAACTGGGAGGAGAGCAGCGTCTCCTGCAGCGTCTCGGTGACGGCAAAGTCGCTCAGCTCGTTTGGCTGAATCGACGGGAAGAAGCCGGACAGCGATTCCAGGATGTTGTTCACCCCGTAAAAGGCGCCCAGGTCGTTCCAGTGGCCGGCGTTGTAGACCTTGTTGAACACCTGCTCGCCCTCGGCGCGCCTGTCCTGCAGCAGCTGGGTGTTGTCGATGTAGTTGACCCCCAGCTCGTCGAGCTTCTGCTCAAACTGCTGCACCCAGCTGCGGTCATAGTGGATGCCGTCCCGCAGCTTGTCGGGGTAGACGGCGGCCTTCTCGGGGTTGAGGACAAAGAGGAACGGAACGTCCCGCGCCTCACAGTAGGCCTGGATCTCGGCGAGCATCTCGGCAAAGGCGATGTGGTAGTCCCCAAACTGCACGTTCTGCTTCTGTTTAAAAAAGACGTAGCCGTCCTTGCCGTACTCGTACAGCGGGTGGATCATCTTGTGGAAGAGCTGGTCGTTGAGCAGGGTGTAGCCCAGGATCATCTCGTCGCGAAAGCCGATGCGGTCCTGCACATAGCTCTCCAGCGAAGCGGTCAGGTCCGCGCCCGGCTCGGCGTTGGGGCCGAAGGGATTGTTGGTGAGCTGGCGGTTGTCGATCTCGGAGACGACGTTTTCCTCCCAGTTAAAGAAGGCCAACGGCAGCGCAAGCAGCACAAAAAGGAGGGCGATAAATACAATCTGTAATTTTTTCATCAATTTATCCCCTCCTTAATACTGAAAATAGATGAATGGGCTGTAGGTGGAGTTGACCATGAACATCACCGACAGCACCATAAGCAGCAACAGCGCCAGCTGCGCGACACAAAACAGCGGCGCGCTCGACTGGATTTTGGCGTGAACCTTTTTGGCCCAGCCGCCGTCCAGCGCCAGCGCCCCGACTGTGGCGATCACCATCAGCACCACGATGCGCGCGTCGAAGTAGTACTGCCAGGTGAAGTTGACCGAAGGAAACTCCACTGTGCCAAACAGGATGCCGAAAAACTGCGCGATGCCGCTCATGCTCTCCAGCCGGAACACCTGCCAGCTCATCAGCACCACAAACATGGTGAAGGCCCACTTGACCAGGCCCGGAATCTTCTGGTACCAGCCCTTGTCCCGCACGCAGCGTTCCAGCACGATCATGACGCCGTTGATGACGCCCCACAGGATATAGTTGTACCCCGCGCCGTGCCAGATGCCGGTGACGAGAAAGACGGCAAAGAGGTTGAGCAGGGTGCGCCCCCTGCCTTTGCGGTTTCCGCCCAGCGGGATGTAGAGGTATTCCCGGAACCAGGTGCCCAGCGAGATGTGCCACCGCCGCCAGAACTCGGTGATCGAGCGGGAGAGGTAGGGGAAGTTGAAGTTTTCCTTCATGCGAATCCCGAACAGTTCGCTCAAGCCGATGGCGATGTCCGAGTAGGCGGAAAAGTCGTAGTAAATCTGCAGCATGTACAAAAAGGCGACGCCCCAGGCGGTGGGCTGGTCCATCCCGACGCTGAGGTTGCCCTCCATCTCGGCGATGAGCGCGCCAAAAATGTCCGCCAGAATCAGCTTTTTGGCAAAGCCGATGACGATGCGGTTGAGCCCCTGCAGAAAGAGCGCGCTGTCAAACCGGCGCTCGTGCTCATTGACAAAGGGAGCAAAGTCCTTCCACCGGGCAATCGGGCCGGAGATGACCTTCGGGAAGAAGGTCAGGTACAGCGCCGTGTCGAGCAGGCTCCCCGGCTTTGCATCCCCGCGGGAGATGTCCACAAAATAGGACACCGCCGAAAAGGTGATGAACGAGACGCCCAGCGGCGCGACGATGCTGCGGGTGGCGATGGAGAGCGAAAACAGGCGGTTGGCCGTCGTGACCGAAAAGTTGTAGTACTTAAAGTAAACCAGCATCAGCACCACAACCAGCACCGAGCACCCCGCCGCCAGCAGCCGCGCCGGCGTCCCCTTGGGCATCCCGGCGATGACGCGCCCGAGCAGAAAGGCCAGCAGCACATACCCCACCAGCCACAGCGCCCCATCAAAGGCCGCCCAGGCGTAAAACACCATGCTTGCGCAGACCAAAAACAGGTCGGGCAGGCGCAGCCGCCGCAGCGCAGCGACGCCGCGCTCCACCCCTGCCGCCAGATAGTAGCCGCCCAGGCACAGCGGGAAAAAGACAAATAAAAAAATCGAGCTGGTAAATGCCATCTCCTTTGTTCTCCTTTCACAGCCGAAAATGTCAGCTTTTCTTATGATACTATTTTTCTGTCCGGCCGTCAATTTCTTTGTCCATTCTGTAGAATTCTCCAAAGATTTTTCTATAAATCGACTAAAACGTCTCGACATCCCCGGCAAATTTTCTTATAATGACCTTATCGCAACTCGATTTTTTAAAAAAGGAGATGGATTGGATTGAAAAAAGACTTTGCCTTCTACCGCAAACTTTTCTGCTCCACCTTTTATCTGAGCGCCTTTACCTTTGGCGGCGGATATGTCATCATCCCGCTGATGCGCAAAAAGTTTGTGGAGCAGTACCACTGGATTGAGGAGGAGGAGATGCTCGACCTGACCGCCATCGCCCAGTCCTCCCCCGGCGCCATCGCGGTCAACGCCTCCATCCTGATCGGCTACCGGCTGGCCGGGCTGTTCGGCGCACTGGTGACGGTGCTGGGCACCGTGCTGCCGCCGCTGATTATCCTTTCGGTCATCTCGGTGGCCTACACCGCCTTCCAGAACAGCCTGATTGTGCAGCTGGTGCTGCGCGCCATGCAGGCCGGTGTGGCGGCGGTCATCGCGGACGTGGTCATCTCGATGGGCTGGGACGTGCTCAAGAAAAAGCTCTGGCTGCCCATCCTCATCATGTTCGGCTCGTTTATCGCCGCCTGCTTCTTTGATGTCAACGTCATCCTCATCATTTTAGTCTGCGCGGTGATCGGCCTTGCTGCCACCCTGCACGACGAGAAAAACGGAAAGGCGGGTGAGTAGCCATGACGGTTCTTCTGCAGCTTTTCTGGAGCTTTTTCCAGATCGGTCTGTTCAGCATCGGCGGCGGCTACGCGGCCATGCCCTTAATCCAGCACCAGGTGGTCGACCTGCACGGGTGGCTGACGATGCAGGAGTTTGTGGACATCATCACCATCTCCCAGATGACGCCGGGGCCGATCGCCATCAACTCGGCCACCTTTGTCGGCACCCGCATCGCCGGGCTGCCGGGCGCCATCATCGCCACCATCGGCTGCGTCTTCCCCTCCTGCATCATCGTGCTGACCCTGGCCTGGGTCTATTACCGCTACCGCACCCTGTCGGTGGTGCAGGGCGTGCTGGGCGGACTGCGCCCGGCGGTGGTCGCGATGATTGCCTCGGCGGGCGTTTCCATTTTGGTAACGGCGCTGTGGAACGGCGCGGCGGCCTCGCTCAACCCCGCGGATCTGGACTGGATTGCGGCCTTACTGTTTGTCGCGGCGCTGTTTGTGCTGCGCAGGTGGAAGCTCAACCCCATATGGGTCATGGTCGGCACCGGCGTGGTGGGGCTGGGGCTGTATCTCATCATCGGGTATTAAATCTATTTTTTTACGGGCGGACTGCAGGGAATTTTTGCAGTCCGCCCATTTTGCTCTTCCCTTTTCTCATCTTTTATGCTATATTGGTAGTAACATATAGCTCTAAAGGAGGAGTCCTCATGAAATCGTCCCGCCTTCTTTCCCTTTTGCTGGCTGTCTGCCTGCTGTTTTCGCTGAGCTCCTGCTCGGAGCGCGAGAACACCGGTCAGCAGGACCCCGCCCCCGCCGAAACGGAATCGTCCGCCGCGGACACCGCCGCCCCGCAGGAGGACACCGCGACGGACGCACCTGCCGACCAACAAAGCGCCGGCGAACCGGAAAGCGCCGAGCAGCAGCAACCTGCTCCGGCGGACGCCCCCTACCAGGCCGACGACAAACTGGTGCGGGAGGCGGTGCTCAACTTTGGTGCTTCGTCGGCAAACGGCGCGCCGCAGACCAGCGTTGTCAGCCTGTACTACCATGACCGGTGGACCATCGACGACGCCGACGGCACCGACTTCTTCAGCTGGTATACGGGAATCGTTTCCCAGCTTTATTCCGACGAGGAGAGAGAGGAGTTGTTCCTCGCCGAAGACGGCAGCTGGGCCTACCCCGCCGAAATCTACGAGGCGGACGTCCGGCGCTACTTTGACGCCACCACCGAGCAGATGCGCGACAACCCTGACCTCTACCACGCCGACACCAACACCTACTACGCGCTGGCAGGCCCCGGCGTTGGGGAGCGGCCACTCATCGGGATTCAGTCCTTCGAGCAGGAGGGGAACCTTGTCAACATCGACCTGCTTTTGAAAAATGAGGCAGAGCAGCATCGTCGGATGATGCTCACCATCCGCCTGACCGACGACGGCTACCGCTATGTCTCCTACCTGCCGCAGAACGTTTCTACCCGGTCGATCACCGACCGCCTGCTCGAGGAGATCATCTTAAGGTTGGGGGCAGGGATCAGCACCAATCCCATTGCTCCTGGCCACTACAGTGCTGACTGGACTGGGCTGTATAATTATTCCGGCTGGACTGCTCAAGAGCTTACCCCCAAGGAATTTGCCTGGTGGTATCTCGGCTATGTCACTGACATCCTCACCCGTGCTGAGCGGGAAGCCCTCTTTGCCAGTCCACTCGGGAAAAATACCGGCTACCTTTATCCCGCCAACCTGTACGAAGCGGCTGCAAAAGCCTACTTTGACATTCCGGCTGAAGTATTGCGCGCAGGCGAAGAATACAGTGAGGAGTACGGTGGATACTTTTCCCCTTATATCACTGGTAGAGGTTATTCTCCCTCAGTCTGGAAGGTTATGACCAGCAGTACGATTTGCTGACGCTGAATCTCTCGGTCTTTTGGCACGACGAGCCACCCATGGAGATGGCCCTCACCGTCCGCCTGACCGAGGACGGCTATCAGTATCTCTCCTACCTGCCGCGATAAAACAAAGGGCGTTCCCCCACAGGGAACGCCCTTTTCTTTTTATTCTTCCCGCAGATACCGCTGGGTGTAGGAACAGACGGCAAAGCACAGGCCGCACAGGTCGGTCTCGATGCCGGTGGCCTGCTTCATCCGCCTGAGCTGTTCGGGGTAGCAACGCCTCCAGTCGAACAGCTTTTCCCGCTCGATGCCGGGCGTCCAGGTGGCGCCGGTGAAGGCCTTTGCCGGGCAGCGCTCGACACAGGCGCTGCAGCCCCCGCAGCGGCTTTTTTCGACCGGCGCATCAAACGGCGGCAGCGGCGCGTCGGTCAAAAGGCTGGAGAGCCGCACCGCGCCGCCGTACCGCTCGGTGATGAGCAGGCAGTTTTTGCCAATCCACCCCAGCCCCGCGTGGACGGCAACCGTCTTGTGCGGCAGCGGGGAGCGCCAGTTCTCGTCGGTCTTGACCGTGTCGGTGGTGTTGGAAAAAGCCCGGTAGCCCTTTTCCTCCAGCAGGGCAGCCCCTGCGGAGACGATTTGATTGAGCTGCGCGTTGAGCGAATGGTAGGCCTCATAGTAGGCCAGGGTCGGCACGGTCTGCAAATCCCGCACAATCTCTTTTGGCACCGGGACCGCGACCGAGACGCCGGTGGTCAGCTCCCCGCCGGCAATTTCCTTTAAATCCGCGACCCCCATCAGCCGCGCGCCCTTTGCCTGCAGAAGATCAAACAGCTCGTCCTTTAACCCTTGCATCCTGTTTTCCCCCTCGCTTTATCTTGTCCCTGCCTGTTGGCAGGGCTGCATCCGGTACACCTGATCAAACTGCCGCTCCCGCTCGCCGCTTAAATGGTGGCTGATGAGGATGAGCGTCAGGTCGGGATTCTGCAGCAGGCTCTGCTCGACCAGCTCGGCGTTCTCCCGGTCCAGCGCCGAGGTGCCCTCGTCCACCAGCAGAATCGAGCGGTTGTGAATCAGTGCGCGGGCAATCGCCACCCGCTGCTTCTGCCCGCCGGAAAGGGCGCTGCCGCCCTCCCCCACCACCGTGTCCAAGCCCTGCGGCATGCGGGCAAGGTCGCCGAGCAGCGCGCTGTCGCGCAGCGCCCTCTCCATCTGTTCGGGGGAAAACTCCTCGCCCAGCGTGATGTTTTCCCGGATAGTGGTGTTGAACAAAAAGACATCCTGCTCGATGTAGCTCATCTGCTGCTGCAGCTGCTCGGCGGTACAGTCTCTGGCGTCAATGTTGTCCAGCCAGATTTTGCCCTCATAGCCGGGCAGCCAGCCGAGCAGAATTTTAAACAGGGTGGATTTTCCGCAGCCGCTTGGGCCGGTGAGAGCGTACTTTTTGCCGATCGAAAAGACAAAATCCTGCCTGCGCAGAATCGGCTTTTCCCCGTAGGCAAAGGAAATCCCCTCCATCCGAATCGCGTCGTGCAGCGGCGGCAGGGAGCGCACCGGCCCTGTCTCTTGCCGCTCTGCTGTGAGCTTTTCAAAGTAAGGCCTGCCCGCTGCCAGCGACATGCGCAGATTCGCAAATTCATGCAGGCCATTGGTCACGCAGGCGATCAGGTTGCTGGCGCCCACCAGGGTGGCCATGCGCACCTTGCCCTGCAGCACCAGCAGGATGACCAAAATGTCGCACAGGATCTGGATGGTCACGCTGACAAAGCCCATCGCGCTGTCAGCCGCGCTTTTGCCGCAGCTGAGGTCGCAGGAGGACTGCTCAATCTGGTCGCTGGCCTGACCTTCCTTGCGCAGAAAGCGCCCCTTCTGTCCAAAAAAGCGCAGCACATCCAGGCCGGACAGCAGGTCCTTGAGCGCGCTGACCCCTGCCGCCTGCCGCTCGGAGCACAGCCTTCCCAGCTGCTCCAGCCTCTTCTCAAACAGCTTTGGCAGCGCCCACATGATGAGCGCCGACACAAGCGAAGCTGCCATCAGCGACCAGTGCAGGCTCAGCAGCACCACAATGCCCCAAAGTACCTGAGACGCCCTGCCCACGCAGTTAAAAAAGGGGTTCCAGACCAGCTGCTCGATCTGTTTGACATCGTTGGTCATCCAGGAAAGGTACTCGCCGCTGTCCTGCTTGTGGTAATCCTGGTAGCCCTTTTGCAGCAGCTGACAGCACAGATCGTGCCGCAGGTCGTTGTTGAGCGCGCGCACCACCCTTGCCTGGGCTGATTCCCGCAAGTAGCAGACCAGAAAATATCCGCCCCACGCCGCCATATCCACCGCGCTCCAAAACAGAAAGGCTTTCAAATCCAGACTCAGCGCCTTGTCAAAAACCTGCATCAGCAAAAGCTGCACGCCCGCCTGAAATCCCCATTCCACAATCTGCAGCAGGCAGACCAGCGCGCTTTTCTTCCAGTTTTTCCGAAGGTAGCTCCCCACCTTTTCTCTCCCCTTTGTCAAAAAATGTGCAGTTTCATCCTACCACATTTTTCTACAAAAAGCAATCTTGCGGGGAGCTACTCCACCACCCAGGCCTGCAGATCCTGCGCCTGACAGTGGGCGGCAAGAGCGCGGCAGGCGCCGTCCAGCGCCTGCTGTAAGCCGCCGGCGCCGCTGAAGGAATAGATGCACAGCAGAATTTCGGTGGTCTTATCGGTAATCATGGCGCGGGTGGAATCGCTGTTGGGGTTGCCAAAGTAGCCGAGCGCATCCCTGAGCACCGGCAGAAACTCGATGTTGACCGCGTCCTTGCCGATGCCCTGATAGTGAACCCCCGCACCGGTGGCTGTCCAGAGGATGTCCCCCTCGAGCTTTTCCACATCGTAGGCGCCCAGCGAGTAGCCGGTTTTAATCGAGATGAGGTTGCCCGTATCGACAACGTTGTTGATCTGGTACAGCCCCTTGCCCTGCAGGATGCGGCGGTGCATCGCCTCAGCGGAGTTGCGGTAGCGCTGCACGTCCTTGCCGAGCGCCTTGCAGCAGGCGCGGGTCTGGGCAATCTGCTCCCTGGTCTTGATCTCCTCGATTTTAAGGGTGCTCTGCAGCCAGGCTTCCACCCCGGCAATTTCGGCAAGCAGCTTTTCTCCGCTGGGCTGAGTGACCACCTTGCACTGCACGCAGCCGAGCATTGCCTTGGGCCAGGCCTGTTTTAACGTTGGGTCGATGGTAATATTGCGCATTGGATTGTTCCCCTTCTTTTTAAAATAAACTATCCTTTCTGTTATACCCTTTTTCGTCTCTCCCGTCAAGGGCGGGACGGAGAATGGAATTTTTTGTGCGAAACGGTTGAGCAATCGGGAAAGCTGTGGTAAACTGAAAGAAGAAGGTTCCCCACCACAGGACCAAACAGGAAAGGATGTTATGCAGATGATTTCTCCAGCAAAGAAAGAATTTATCGAATTTATGATGAGCGCCGACGTGCTGCGCTTTGGCGAGTTCACCACCAAGAGCGGCCGTCTCTCCCCTTACTTTGTCAACACCGGCAACTACAAAACCGGCGCACAGATTGCAACCCTCGGCAAGTTCTATGCCCAGTGCATCATGGACAACTGCGGGGATAACTTCGACGCGATGTTCGGCCCGGCCTACAAGGGCATTCCGCTGGTCACCACCGCAGCAGGCTCGCTGGCCCGCGACTTTAACGTCGACAAGCCCTACTTCTTCAATCGCAAGGAGGCCAAGGACCACGGCGAAGGCGGCTCCTTAGTCGGCTACAAGCCGCAGGACGGCGACCGCATCATCATCATCGAGGACGTCATCACCGCCGGCACCGCTGTGCGCGAGACCGTTCCGGTCCTGCAGGCCGTTGCCAAGGTGAGCATCCCGGATATGTTCATCTCGGTCAACCGCTGCGAGGTCGGCCAGCATGCCGGCAAGACCGCCGTCATGGAGGTCAAGGAGGAGTTCGGCATCAACGTCCACGCCATCATCACCGTGGCGGACATCCACGAATACCTCAAAGAGAAGCCGGAGTACGCTTCGGTGCTCTCCCTGATGGAGCAGTACATGGACAAATACTGCATCCTGTAAAGCCAACGCAAAACGCCTCCCCTGATTGGGGAGGCGCTTTTTCTTTTCTCTCCTGGCAGCTAGCCGCGGTACTCCATGATGTAGCGGGAGTTTGGAATCTCCTGCACCACCGCAAAGCCCAGCCGGCGGTAGAGGCGCACCGCACCCTCGTTGCGGATAAAGACGTAGAGGTAAGGGGTCTTGTTCTCCTGCATGGCCTGTGCGACCATCTGGCGAAGCACCGCCGTGCCGGTACCCTTTCCCTGAAAGGCCGGGGCCAGATACAGGTCGTCGATCTCCAGCCTGTCCCCCTCGTCGTGGGTGGCGACATAGCCCGCATGGCAGCCGTCGCAGAAAATTTTCCGGTAGTCGGCCATCTGCTGCTCAATTTTTCTGCGGCTCCAGGCAAGAACCTTTTCGCAGTCGATCTGCCCGAGGTCCTCATAGCGCAGAACGAGCTCCTTGAGGGAATCGAAGATCTTTTCCACATCCTGCTGCTCAATTGGTTGATAGGTAATTTCCATCGCTGCCGCCTCCTTTTCTTTCTCTGATTGTAGCCTTTCTTCATCGTTTTTGTCAAGACGGCACAGTTATTGCGCTCGTCACCTTTCCGATGTATAATAAATTTAAGAAAAACCGGCAGGCCCACACCCTCCATGGATTCGGAGCAAGCGCTCCCTTCCTGATCGCACTGTCCTGCCAAGGAGTTGTTGAACGTTGATCTGCAAAACCGTCAATATCAAAAGAAATATGCCGCTGGTCTCCCAGGCGATGACCCAGCTGGGAAACGAAATCTGGATGGCAAAGTACGCCCGCTGCCACGCGCTCAAGGTCATCCACGGCTACGGCTCGTCCGGCCAGGGCGGCGCCATCAAAGCGGCCTGCCTGAAGCTGTGCGCCGACCGCAAAAAGAGCGGCGTCATCCGCCACTATGTGCGCGGGGAGGACTTTAACCCCTTCACCGCGGATGGCAGAAAGGCGATTGAACTCTGCCCGCAGCTCAAAAACGACGTCGACTATGGCCGGCAGAACGACGGCATCACGGTGATTTTATTTTAGCGCAGCCAGCAAAGGCGTTCGGGGAAAACTTCCCGAACGCCTTGTGTTTTTCCCTTATTCCATCAGCAACGGCTTGCAGAGAATCTCGTTGATCTTTGTCTCGAGCAGGCAGGCGGTATAGGCTGGGGTGATGATGCAGGCGGTGTCCGCTCCGCCCGCGGTGCCGCCAACCACAACCACCGGCTTTTTAAAGGCGATGCTGCCGTTGTCCGCCGCCATCAGCGCGACCTCCACACAGACCTTGGTACCCTGTCCAAACATCCGCAGGGTGGCAGCCATAATCTCGACCGGGTAAACCCCGCCAAACACCTTGCTGATTCCGCGCTCTGCGCCGCTGAGGGCATGGGCCGCGGTCACAACCTTGACACCCTGGTCCTGCAGCAGGATGCGTGTCTCCTCCGAGACGCCGTTTTCATTCGGTCCGCGGTGGCCGTAGGCGCAGGTGACTGCCACCAGTTGGTGCTCAAATCCCATCTCCTTGCACAGCTCGGCTGCGCGGCAGGCGGTGTTGCCCTTGCTGGTCGCCACCACCAGGTCCATTCCCCGCTCCTGCGCAGTCTGGATAGCCAGCTTTAAGGTAACTTCGGTGTTGATCGCTCCCGGTTTTTCGAATGTAATCATCTTATTTTCCTCCTGTCGTCAAATCTATCTTGTTATTTTGCTTGCGTCTTTTTTGCAGAACGGGCGCGCAGGCTGTCCCCGATCTTTCTGCCGATGGGGCTGACCCCGATGAGGAAGCCGACAAATGCCGGGATCAGCCAGCCGACCCCCAGCGTGGCCAGCGGGAACTGCATCATCTGTTCGGTCAGGCCGCCCAGCGAGATGCCCGCCTCCTTGCATCCGTCAAAGATGGAAAAGCACAGCGCGAAGGCCATGCTGAAGGCATAGACCTCGGTGCGGCCGCGCCAGAAACGATCGAAGTAGGAGAGGATGACCAGCACCGTCACCAGCGGATAGAGCACCACCAGCACCGGAAGGACGGTATCAATGAGGGTGTCCAGGCCCACATTGGAGACAAGCCAGGTAAACAGGATGACGACGGTGATGATTTTGCGGTAGGACCAGTTGGGAAGCACCTTGGCAAAGTAGTCGCCGAAGGCGGTGGTCAGACCGATCGAGGTGGTCAGGCAGGCCAGCACGACGGCGACGCCCAGAATCAGGTTGCCCCAGCGCCCAAACAGCGCATAGACCGCGTAGTTGAGGATTACGCCGCCGTTGGAGAAGGCCGTCATCCCCGACGTCTGCGCACCCACAAAGCACAGAGCGCCATAGACCAGACAGAGCAGCACCACCGCGACGACACCGACGATGACGGTGTAGTGTACCACCTGTTTGTGCTCGGTGACCCCCTGGTCCTTGAAGGTATTGATCATGATGATGGCAAAAATCAGCGCTGCGAAGCCATCCAGCGCAAGGTAGCCCTGCAGCAGGCCCTCGATGAATGGGCCGTTCTGGTAAACAATCGAGGTCTCCTCGATTGGACCCAGGGGATTGAACCAGGCCGCGATAAAAATAATGAAAATCGAGAGAAGCAGCAGCGGGGTCATAAACTTGCCGACGATGTCGATGACCTTAGAGGGCTTGAGCGAGAAAAAGTAGGTGAGCGCAAAAAAGACCGCTGTGTACACCAGCATCGGCACAAACTGGGAGCTGTCCTCCTCCAAAAAGGGGACAACACCGATCTCAAAGGAGACCGCCCCGGTACGCGGCAGCGCAAACAGCGGACCAAGCAGCAGATAGACTGCCGCCGTCAAAACAAGTCCAATCTTTTTTCCAGCCTTTCCGACCAGGCTGTCCATGCTGTTTCCGGCGATCACCACCGCGATGATGCCCAGCACCGCAAGCCCCGCATCGGTGATGATGAAGCCCAGCAGCGCTGTGGGCGCCTGGGTGCCCGCCTGCTGACCCAGCAGGGGCGGAAAGATCATGTTGCCGGCTCCAAAAAAGATGGAGAACAGCATGAAGGACGCATAGATTACCTGGGAGACTGTCAATTTTTGTTTCATCTTGACTCACGTTCCTCTCAAAAGGTTTTCTGTGTTTATCTTAGTATATTCTATGCAATCTGTCAAGAATCACATCTGAAATTCTGTATTTTTTAGATATACAGACAAAAAGCAGCGTGTTCTTTTGAACAAAATCCTTTTTTATCCCTTCCCGGTATTGGTTGCGGAGGGCATCATTCCCTTCCAAATATCAAGCTCTTTTTTTATGTCATTTGACATAAAATGTGTTCTGATTCTTCTCTTTTTCCTTCTGTTTAACCGCTGTGTATGAACATTTTTTACAGTTCCCACCTGATTTTTTATACAGATTCCTTAAACATTTTCCCTCCGAAAGCAAACGGACAATAACGGGGATCTCCGCAGGAGAACTTGCACTCTCCCGCCGGTTGTGTTATACTATCCTCGAAATATAAAAGTGTTTACATTACTTTTTATGCAAACCTTTAATACAAAACACGCAATTGAAATTCAAAGGGAGGTTATATACAATGGAATCTTTAAAATTAATCGAAGCTCTGTCCAACGCATACGGCGCATGCGGCTTTGAGGACGAGGTTGTTGCCATCGCTGAAAAGTACGCTCACGACGAGGATCTGGGCGCAGTCAGACACGACTGCAACCTGAACGTCTACATCGACGCGCACAAAAACACCGGCAAAAAACCGGTTGTCATGGTGGATGCGCACAGCGATGAGGTCAGCTTCATCGTACAGGCCATCAAGCCAAACGGCACCCTGCACTTCCTGCCTCTGGGCGGCTGGTCCAACTACACCGTTCCGGCCCACAAGGTAAAGGTACAGACCTATGACGGCAAGTGGGTATCCGGCATCGTTGCCAGCACTCCGGTTCACTTCCTGTCTGCGGCGCAGAAAAACGCCTGCCCGACCATCGCCGACATGGTCATCGACATCGGCGCCACCTCCAAGGAAGAGGTTGAGAAGGTATTCAACATCCACATCGGCGCGCCGGTTGTCCCGGATGTCACCTTCGAGTACAATGAAGAAACCGACGTCATGCTGGGCAAGGCCTTCGACAACCGCGTCGGCTGTGCGGCAGTTCTGGAAACCATGAAGGACCTGAAGGGCAGCGATCTGGACGTTGACGTGGTCGGCGTTCTGTCCTCCCAGGAGGAGATCGGCGAGCGCGGCGCCTTTGTCACCCGCGACGTTGTCAAACCGGACATCGCCATCTGCTTTGAGGGCTGCCCGGCGGATGACACCTTCACCCCGGACTACTTCATCCAGACCGCGATGAAGAAAGGCCCAATGCTGCGCCACTTCGACCGTTCGATGGTCACCAATCCGCGCTTCCAGCGCTTTTCGCTTGAGCTCGGACGCGAGCTTGGCATTCCGGTTCAGGAATCTGTCCGTTCCGGCGGCGGCACCAACGGCGGCCCGATCCACACCTCCAACGGCGGTGTACCGGTCATCGTCATCGGCGTTCCGGTTCGTTACATCCACTCCCACCACGGCTTTGCTTCGCTGACCGACTACAAGAACAGCGTCAAGCTGGCGGTCGAAATCATCAAGCACCTCAACGACGAAACCATCAAATCTTTTTAAGCTGGCGGGCTGAACCCGCAGCAGGCTGAGCCTGCACCCAATCCACGAATTGGTGGGGTACAAGATCTTGCCTTCTACCTCGCGGGACCGAGTTCCTGCAATCTTATTTCTCTGGTAAGCTGAGCCCGCGTCCAATTCACGGATTGGTTGGGTGCGAAGCCTTGTCTTCTACCTCGCGGGACCAAGTTTTTATAGGAAAATTTTGTCGCGTTCCGTTTGTGTTGTGGGCAATTCCAAATCGTAAAATGATGCTATGAAAAAACACCGAGACGGTTTGTCTCGGTGTTTTTCTTTATGGATGAATCTTAGAAAGTGGATTTCGGGTAAGTCATCTCGACTTTTTAGTTTGCCGCTGCCGAGGAGACGACAGCGCTGTCCCAATAGTATCCTGCATCCGAAAGCTGTGCCTTCATCTCAATCAGGGCCGTTTCCTGGCTTCTTATCGTTTCCTCATAGGCATTGATGATGCCGTTATACTGCTCCTGGCTGATATCGCCGCGGTTATAGTTTCTCTGCGCGTCGAGAACCAGCGCCTCCACGCTGTCGTAAGAAGTGACCTGCGCTGCAACCTCCTCCATCAATGGAAGCAGATCCTCCCTGCCCGCATAGATCACCTGGTTTTTGCGTGCGTCGAAAATCATACCGTCCAGATTCTGCAGGGCCTTCAGGTAATCGGAGACCGACTCCTCCCGCTGATAGGTGCGGAACTCATCCTTGCGTTTGAGCTTGACTTCTTCCAGCTGCAGCACCTCGGCGGGGGTGACAAGCTCCGGACTCTCTTCCACCGTAGTAGTAGTTTCCCCTTCGCCGGATTCGTCAATGGCCTCCTCGGTGGTTATCTCAGGGTTTTCGCTCCAATCCTCGGTGGGGTTCTCTCCCCAGTAGGAGTCCCATGAATCATAATATTGTTCCAATGTATTCTGCAGAGCAGTATTTTCTTCCTGCAGATTTCCAACAATGTCTTGCAGATCAAGCAGATTGCCCTGCGCTTCTTCGTAGCGCTGTTTCCAGGTTTCATTGTCGGATGGAACGTAGCCATAGTCGCGGATGATGTCGGCGTTGACAAACTCGACTCCGCCCATCACGCCAAAGTAGACACCGTCCGCCTCAGAACTAGTGATGGTGATGTTGGTGGGCACCTCCAGAATCAGGCTGCCGTCAAACTCCATCTCAGAGCGCAGCAGCTCAACCAGTCCCGCTCTGGAGAGGGTAATCAGCTGTCGCTCCAGCTCCTTTTCGGTCAGGTCAATCTGTGCGCTCTGTCCCTCGGTGCTGACCTGGGCATCATAGCTGCCGGTCAGACGATTTTCATAGGTGTAGAGATGGATCTGGTTATCTGCCGACTGACGCACCTCGACATAAATCTGTCCCCGCTTGTCGCGGTTGACCAGCCGCAGACTGGTCACGCCCGCCGGAAGGTCCAGCTGGCTGTACGGATTTTCCGCCGAGGCCGCCGCATCGTTATAGATATCCAGTGCGTCCTGCGCGGCCATCGGCAGACTGACCGCTAGTCCGGCAACACCCGCCACCAGGCAGGCCGCTGTAAAGATCATTGCTTTTTTCATTCTAACATCCCTCCTCCTGGTCGTTCTGTGGCTGCTGTGCCTCTACCGTTGCCGGCACCGAAGGCGGCAGCATCTCCACTTCTACCCGCTCTGGCTTTGGCTCCTCGGGCTCTTTTTCCCGCTTCTCTTTTGTCTCTGGGATGCCCAGCCACGCGCCCAGACGGTCGAGCATCCGTTCCCAGGCGCTCAGTGCATAGCGGACAACCTGCTTGCACACGCCCCAGCAGAAGCGCAGGCAGCGGACCAACAGCATCTCCAGCAAAACGGTGAGGGCAAGGCAGGCCACCGAGGCGGAGACAATCGCGACGCCGCTCCAGCTACCGAGAATGGCAAAACCAAATCCGGAAAGGATGATGCCCAGCAGGCCCAGCAAAAAGCCAAGGCCACAGAAAACAATCACGCACAGAAGTGCGCCCAACACGCCTCCTGCCGTCAAAGCGAGCAGGCCGCTGATTCCTAGCGCCAGCAGCATCAGCCAGAAGCAGACAAACAGGATGGCGCACCATCTGCACGCCCTTGCCAGCACCTTCAGCGAGCGGACAAGCACGCCGTCACCGCTAAGTTTTTCGCGGCGAGGTTTGGGTTCTTTCTTCGGAGCCGTCTGCTTTTCCATTTCCTCCTGCTCCAGATTTTCCGGTTCGTCCTGTTCCGCTTCCTCTGCTGTGTCCTCCTCCTGTTGTGCTGTGTGTTTAGCCTCCCCATGATCCCAGTCATGGAATTTCTGTTTGGCTTTTTTCCAATACTCCCCGACATACTCGCCGAGCTTTTTCTCTTTTCCTTTTCCGGGAACCTTATATTCGACCTGCTGCTCCTGGCTTTCCTCGATGAGCTGCTCGGCCACCAGTTCTGGGTCACCGAGCTTGGCAGCAATCTCCGAATCCTGCTTGCTTTGCCGACGTCCCTCCTCAAAGTACTCCGCGTAGTCGCGCATGATATCCTCGATTTCTTCCTTGGACAATTTATGTTTCAGACACGCCTGCAGGCGCTCCAGATATTCCTGTTTATTCAATTTCCTCACCTCTCAAAATATCGTTGACCATCTTTGAAAAATCGTCCCAATCCGCCTTGAGCGAACCGAGGTAGCCCTTTCCCTTTTCGGTGATGTGGTAATATTTGCGGGCGGGTCCAACGGTGCTCTCCTTCAGGTAGGTCACAAAATATTCCTCCTGGGTCAGCCGCCGCAGGATGGGGTAGACCGTCCCCTCATTGATCTCGGTGTAGAAGGCGATGCTCTGGACAATTTCGTAGCCATACATGTCCTTGCGGTCAATCAGTGCCAGGACGCACATTTCGATGACTCCTTTGCGAAATTGTGTGTTCATTCTCTTCCCTCCCTACCTGTATTATAGCACAGTACCTTGTATTACACAATACCTGTCACCACTTAATACATTACAAATTTCAGTAGCTATTTTTGTTCTTTTTGGTAAAAATAAGACGAAAAAAGGCTGTGTGGAAATTTTCCACACAGCCTTGCTGCATCGTTATGTTGTAAAATTTCATTCTGTCATCAGGATGGGAGAAACGATATAGTAGCCCAACGACTCGACCGTAAAGCAAACCTGTCCGTTTTCCTCATCCACCTGCGCCTGCACTGGAGTCAGCTCCCCGTCCACCACCTCATAAACATAGGTGTCGGACCACTTCAGCGGCAGACAGAGCTTGGCTGGCTGCACAAAGCTGTCCTCGTCGCCGCGGAAGTTGTAGCACTGGATGTCGAAGGAATGATATTGATTGGCGATCTCGGAATCAAAGCTGGTGTCCAGATTGAGGTAGATAGTCTCCCCCTGCTCCAGCACCGCCTCTTTTAGGTAAACCCCATCTCCGAAGGAAAGGGTGACAGCCTCGCCGTTATAGATTTCGCCCGCGTACAGGTTCATCGGGGAGGAAATCTGGTTGACACTGTGTGGCAGGACTTCCCTGGTCACATTGCCAAAGCTACCTTCTACCAGCAGTGGCTCCAGCTCATACCCACTTTGCGTATCGCGCAAGGTAATCGAACCGGCAAGCTCGATCGGTTCCGACTGGGAGAGAACTGAAGCAAAGTCAATTGCGATGGTCAATGCGCCATTCTCATTTGCCCAGCGAACCTCCTCCACTGCCCTTGGGTCAAATCCGCTCGCGACAAACTCCCAGTTAGAGGGACAGCTCTTCTCCGTGTAGAGCTCCTGGCCGCTCGCCTCCTGCAACGGAATATACAGAGTGTCTCCAGGGTAAAAGTGCGGCTGCTCCTGCTGCTCCAGAGCCTCATTCTGTGGCAGCGAGAGCAGAGATGTTGTCCTGCTTGTATGTTTGACCACTGCCTGCTCCAAAGCCAGCTGGTAGCCCTGCTGTTCGCTGAGAGTGACCGGGGCCGCCGATCCAATCATCAGATGAAACGGGAACTGCGCATAAGAGACGGCACTCATCCCCACTGTCATTGCCAGCATCAAGCACAATGATGCTACCTGTTTTTTCCATTTCATTCCGTGCCGCCTCCTTTCTGTCAGTCTATGTTTTTGCGACGGAAGAAATTCATTTTTTAAAAACTTATCTACTGTTCAGTATACAATATAAATTACAAATTATCAAGAGATTTTTTTAAATTTTGTAATCCAGTTGTCATTTTTGGCGCAGCTGATTTGTTTTTTTGTAAACATATTCCAAATCCAAAGCTGCCGTCCAGGAGACTTTCCCTCGCAAGACAGAAAAAAAGGAGTACAGCATAAGCTGTACTCCTTTTGGAAAAGTTCTGTTGAAAGAACCAAAATTACTCAGCAATCTTGGTAACAACGCCGGAACCTACGGTTCTGCCACCTTCACGGATAGCGAAACGCAGACCTTCCTCAATCGCGATTGGGGTGATCAGCTCAACGTCCATCTCAACGTTGTCGCCTGGCATGCACATCTCAACGCCTTCTGGCAGTTTGATGATACCGGTAACGTCGGTGGTTCTGAAGAAGAACTGTGGTCTGTAGTTGTTGAAGAACGGAGTATGACGGCCGCCCTCATCCTTTTTCAGAACGTAAACCTGGCCATGGAATCTGGTGTGCGGATGGATGGAACCTGGTTTGCACAGTACCTGACCACGTTTGATGTCGGTTCTCTGAACACCACGGAGCAGAGCGCCGATGTTGTCGCCAGCCTCAGCGAAGTCCAGCAGTTTTCTGAACATCTCGATACCGGTTACAACGGTCTTCATCTTCTCTTCCTGCAGGCCAACAATCTCAACCTCTTCGGAGAGTTTCAGAACGCCTCTCTCAACTCTACCGGTAGCAACAGTACCACGACCGGTGATGGTGAAGATGTCCTCGATTGGCATCAGGAATGGCAGGTTTTCGTTTCTCTCTGGGGTTGGGATGTACTCGTCAACTGCATCCATCAGCTCATAGATTGGAGCGTAAGCCGGGTTGGACGGATCATCTGGAGCTTCCAGAGCCTGCAGAGCGGAACCTTTGATGATTGGGGTATCATCGCCTGGGAAGTCATACTCATTGAGCAGGTCACGGATTTCCATCTCTACCAGCTCGAGCAGCTCTGGGTCGTCAACCTGGTCAACTTTGTTCATGAATACAACGATGTAAGGAACGCCTACCTGACGAGCCAGCAGGATGTGCTCACGGGTCTGTGGCATCGGGCCGTCTGCAGCGGATACAACCAGGATAGCACCGTCCATCTGAGCAGCACCAGTGATCATGTTCTTAACATAGTCAGCATGTCCTGGGCAGTCAACGTGAGCGTAGTGTCTCTTGTCGGTCTCGTACTCAACGTGAGCGGTGTTGATGGTGATACCACGTTCTCTTTCCTCTGGAGCCTTATCGATGTTTGCATAATCCTCAAACTTAGCCTGGCCTTTCAGGGACAGAGCTTTGGTGATAGCAGCGGTCAGAGTGGTTTTGCCGTGGTCAACGTGGCCGATAGTACCAATGTTAACATGTGGCTTGGTTCTTTCGAATTTCGCTTTTGCCATTGTTGTTTCCTCCCTTTAATACGGGAGTGTTCTCCCGTAATCGTATTTGTGTATGTTACAATTCGTATTGTATCAAGGAATCGCTTAAAAATCAAGGGCCAAGCTGTAAAAAAGCTTAATTATTCGCATAAAAAAGCTTTTTGTTGGCCTCATCGCCACCCAAAAGGCGATTATTCGCCTTTTGTTCTGGAGGAGATGATCTTCTCCGCGATGCTCTTCGGAACCTCTACATAGTGAGAAGGCTCCATGGTGTACTGGCCACGGCCCTGGGTCTTGGAACGCAGGTCGGTGGCGTAACCGAACATCTCAGACAGCGGAACAAATGCGTTGACCTGCTGAACGCCGTGTCTTGCATCCATGCCCTGGATCTGACCACGGCGGGAGTTCAGGTCGCCGATAACGTCGCCCAGATAATCGTCTGGAGTGATGACGCTTACCTTCATGATTGGCTCGAGCAGGACCGGATCGCCCTTCTTCATAGCCTCTTTGAACGCCATAGAACCAGCGATCTTGAAGGCCATTTCGGAGGAGTCGACCTCATGGTAAGAACCGTCGTACAGCTCTACCTTGACGTCAACAACCGGGTAAGCGGCGAGTACACCTGCCTGCATTGCGCCCTGGATACCAGCATCAACAGCCGGGATGTATTCCTTCGGAATCGCACCGCCGACAACGTTGTTGATGAACTCGTAGCCCTTGCCGGACTCGTTTGGAGTAACCTTGATCTTAACGTGCCCGTACTGACCTTTACCACCGGACTGACGAGCGTACTTCATGTCGACGTCTGCCGGCTTGCGGATGGTCTCTTTGTAAGCTACCTGCGGCTTACCAACGTTAGCCTCTACCTTGAATTCACGCAGCAGACGGTCAACGATGATTTCCAGATGCAGCTCACCCATACCAGCGATGATGGTCTGGCCGGTCTCTTCATCGGTATAGGTCTTGAAGGTCGGGTCCTCTTCTGCCAGCTTCGCCAGCGCGATACCCATCTTCTCCTGACCAGCTTTGGTCTTTGGCTCAATCGCAACGCGGATAACCGGTTCCGGGAATTCCATGGTTTCCAGAATGATCGGGTATTTAGGATCGCACAGAGTGTCGCCGGTGGTGACCTTCTTCAGGCCTACTGCGGCAGCGATATCACCTGCGTAGCAGGCTTCGATATCTTTTCTGTGGTTCGCGTGCATCTGCAGGATACGGCCAATTCTTTCGGTATGGCCCTTGGTTGCGTTGAGGACGGTGTCGCCGGTGTTGACAATACCGGAATATGCGCGGAAGAAGCAGAGCTTACCAACATACGGGTCGGTCGCAATCTTGAATGCAAGAGCTGCGAACGGAGCGTCGTCGGAAGAAGGTCTTTCCTCCTCCTCGTCGCTGTCCAGGCTGACGCCTTTGATGTGCGGGATGTCGGTTGGAGCCGGCATGTAGTCGACGATCGCGTCGAGCAGCTTCTGGACACCTTTATTTTTATAGGAAGTACCGCAGCAGATCGGAACCATTCTGTTGGCGATGGTGTCAACACGGATTGCGTGTTTGATCTCCTCGATGGTCAGCTCCTCACCGTTGAGGTATTTTTCCATCAGTTCCTCATCCTGTTCGCAGATGGACTCGATCATCTTGGTGCGGTATTCTTCCGCCTGATCTTTCATGTTTTCCGGGATATCAACAACCGAGATATCCTTGCCCATGTCATCGTTGTAAATGTAAGCCTTCATCTCTACCAGGTCGATCAGGCCCTCGAAGAACGCTTCGGCACCGATTGGCAGCTGGATCGGAACAGCATTACATTTCAGACGGTCATGGATCATGTTCAGAACATTGTAGAAGTCTGCACCCATGATGTCCATTTTATTGACATAGATCATTCTCGGAACATGGTACTTATCAGCCTGGCGCCATACAGTCTCGGACTGTGGCTCAACGCCGCCCTTAGCACACATTACTGTTACAGAGCCGTCGAGGACGCGCAGGGAACGCTCTACCTCTACTGTAAAGTCAACGTGTCCAGGAGTATCGATGATGTTGATACGGTGGCCCTTCCAGTAGCAGGTGGTCGCAGCGGAGGTAATGGTAATACCTCTTTCCTGCTCCTGCACCATCCAGTCCATCGTCGCGCTGCCATCATGAGTCTCACCGATCTTGTGGTTGATACCGGTGTAGTACAGAATACGCTCAGTGGTGGTAGTCTTACCAGCATCGATGTGCGCCATTATGCCGATATTGCGAGTCATTTCCAATGATACGTCTCTTGGCATATTGTCCTCCTTCGCAATATTTCACAATTCATATTCGGGTAGTAAAAAACCAGAATCAGCCAGAATAGCAGGCCCGAAGCAATCTGTCCGGGCGCTGCCGTTCTGCAACTGTCCTGATTAGAATCTGTAGTGTGCGAAAGCTTTGTTCGCTTCTGCCATCTTGTGAGTATCCTCACGTTTCTTGACGGCACCGCCGGTTCCATTGATTGCATCAATGATCTCTCCGGCCAGACGCTCTTTCATGGTTTTCTCGGAACGAGCTCTGGAGTAGTTGGTCAGCCATCTCAGACCCAGGGTCTGTCTTCTTGCTGGACGAACCTCCATTGGTACCTGGTAGGTAGCACCGCCGATACGGCGAGCCTTTACCTCCAGAACCGGCATGATGTTTTCCAGAGCTTCCTTGAAAGCTTCCAGAGCATCTTTGCCGGTCTTCTCGGTTACGATTTCGAATGCACCGTAGACGATCTTCTGGGCAACGCCCTTCTTACCGTCGTACATGATATTGTTGATCAAACGTGTTACCAGCTTGGAATTGTACATTGGATCTGGCAATACATCACGTTTAGCGATTTGACCTCTTCTTGGCACTTCGCTTCCCTCCTTCACAGTCTGAATTCATCGGTACTCGAAAGCGACAAAACTCCCGTTTGCCAATGTGAAGTCTTCTATGACGCCAATGGCAGGTACTCCCTGCTTTTGGCTATATAAAAGCCCACATGAGCGGTTGTTTTCAAAATTGTTCGGAGTTTTATTACTTCTTCTTTGGACGTTTTGCGCCGTACTTGGAACGGCTCTGCATTCTGTTGGCTACACCCTGTGCATCGAGTGTACCGCGGATGATGTGGTAACGAACACCAGGGAGGTCCTTAACACGGCCGCCACGGATCAGAACAACAGAGTGCTCCTGAAGGTTGTGGCCGATACCCGGAATGTAAGCGGTAGCTTCGATTCCATTGGAAAGACGTACTCTTGCAACTTTACGCAGCGCGGAGTTTGGTTTCTTTGGTGTCTGGGTTCTGATTGCAGTACATACACCACGTTTCTGTGGAGAATTCTGGTTGATCGCTTCTCTCTTCAGGGAGTTCCATCCTTTCAGAAGAGCTGGAGCGGTAGACTTTTTCTCTACAGACTCTCTGCCTTTACGAACTAACTGGTTAAAGGTTGGCATATTGCACCTCCTTACTAAAATAAAAAATTTTGTTTTTCCGGCTGGGCACAGCTTATCCGCAGGCCCCGCCAATTAAATATTCTATCATCCCCAGCCGTTTCTGTCAACAAATTTTTGATCGACGTTTGCACCAATTTTGCGCGCCTTTACGCCCTTTTCCTTATACAATTCGAAGCATTTCCTGCTACAGGATGCCCCAAGGGGAGCCATTTTATACCTGTCCGGGAAAAAAGAGGGCGTTTCCGCCCCCTTTTCTGCTTTCCTTTCGATAAATTATAATCCTGCGCCCTCCAGCAGCGGCTTTCTGCCCTCCAGCACCACCAGCATCGGTTGGTAGCTGCTGTTTGCAAGCCAGCTTTCCAGCGCCTCTGAGCGGCCGTAGGGGCAGTACAGCTCAAGGTATCCACCGTTTACCCGCACCGAATAGGCACCGCCGTCCTGCTTAGCGATGTCGGCAAGATCCTTGTCCACTGCCGCTTTGGCTTCTTCCAGTTGCTGGCAGGAATAGCGGCAGAGCAGATAGTCGACAGGAGAAAGCTCCTCCTACTCCTCAAAGGTCTGCCGCAGTACCTCAATCTTTTCGATGTTCTCCACCGACGGCACCCCAATAGTGATTCGGCTGCCCGCCACTGTGATGCTGGTATAGCCCTCTTTGCCCAGCTGCTCCTTCACCTGCTCGGCAAACGCGTTGTTGTTTTCGACTGGATCTTCTGCCAGCGGCAGTTCGGCGCTCTCGTAACCCTCAACGATGCTGATTTTTGAATCGACGCTGTACTCCTTCTCCAGCTCCTTGATTCTGCTCTGCAGCCCCGTCGAAGCCTGGCCGACGACCTCCAGCTCCAAAGTCATCTCCTTGCGGTTGACATTGCCGCTGCTCAGCTCCGGGAAGTTAAAAAGCTGCATCAGCTCCCCGCGCAGCGCTTCGTACTGGCTGTCGGTCAGCTTTTTGACCGTCGCGACCTGCTTAGCCTGCGCAGCGGAAGCAAGGCTCATCCTCGGCTGCACACCAATGGCCGCCGCTCCCAGTGAGCTTGCCGCCAGCAGCATCGCCGCCAGACCAATTGCAAAAATCTTCTGTTTCATTGTTTCTCTCTCCTCTCAATTTTTGCTATACCGGGAACAGTTTTTATTCCCCTTGTACCACTTGTCTCTCCTCCCTCTTTTTTCTGTCACCTTATAGTCCCGGCCCGTCGGGCAAAGGCTTTGTCCCGTCGCTGATTCGAAGCATATCCTGATAGCCACTCTGTCCAAACCAGCTGCTCAGCCCCAGCGGCTTGCCATATGGGCAATGCAGCACCAGATAATCCCCCTCATTTTCGACATAGTAGGTCGCGTCGCCCATCAGCTTGGCAAGCTCCTTGTCATTTTGGATTGCCTTTTGTGCGCTCGCCAGCTCCTTGTACGAATAACGGCACAGCCGCATTTCGACCGCAACATCTTCTTCCCCATATTCTCTGCACAGCTTTTCCACCTTGTCAAATTGTTTAGCGGACGGCACTCCAATTGTCAGCCGGCTGCTTCCTGCGGTGATGAAGGTGTACTGGCTCTCGAACAAATTTTCTTCAAGATACGCTTTAAGCCCTTCGGCCTTTTTGAAATCTGCTCGTACCTCATCTCTCTTTTGCTCCTCAATCTTCTGCCAGATAAACCCCCGTTCCTCCTCACTGAGCGAATCGTAAAGCTCCTGCAGGCGCTCATTCTCCTCCTGCTGCTTTTTCAGCGTCTCCCAGTCCGGCTCTCCGGGCGCCTCCGCGAGTATCTCCTGCGGCTCCTTCCCCAGCGATCCGCTCGGCGTCAGGATATCTGGGCTTTCCTCTAGCGACTCCCTGTCCGGTGTGAGAATCCTTGGCTCATCCTCCGGGACAGCCGACTCCCCAGCCTCAAGCTTCGGCCTTGGTACGCTCTCTTTCCCTCCATCGGCAAAGACCGCCTGCGAGCTCACCACTGCCAACATTGCCGCCATCAACACGATCGCTAACCTTTTCTTCACGACGTTTCCTCCTTCCTTCTCTTTCCTTAAAACTCTACGGTCAAAACATAGACGCCGCTGCCGCGTTCTTTCAGGTCATCCAGGTCAAAGTTTCCCTGCAATACTTCCGGGGTCAAGTCCGTAGCGTTCTCCCCGCCGACCGCCAGCACCAGACGGTCGCTTGCAGAGATGGTCGCGCCCTCTTCCAGATAGGTGACCTCCATCGGTTCGATACCGGTATCCCAGTGGGTATTCTGCCCTCCGTTTCCTGTAACATTAACTCCTGCGCCAAAGCCATCCTGACCGCCCTGCATATAAACCGTAAGAATATTCTCCCCCTCCTGCATGGCGCCGTCGCCCATCTTCGACCTCAGCCACTCGCCATCCTCCAGCCGCCAGAAATAGAACTGGTAGGACTGCGGGTTCTCAGTCTCGCAGCTGTAGTAGCGCTGCTCCGAAGGGGCAGGGATGTCCTCCCGGCCGTCTATCGCATACCTTTCCGCTTCTTCTCCGCTCAGCTCCAGGCAGTTAATGGTCAGGCTCCCGCCGCAGCTCGCCAGCAGCAGGGCCATTACCCCCGACAGAATAATCGTTGCCATTTTTCTACGCATATTTTACCCCTCCTTTTCTTACTATTATCGTAGCAAAAAGATCGGGCTTTATCAATCCGATATTTGTCTAATCTTTCACCCTCTTTTCTATCTATTATCCACAAAGGTGACATCAAAAAGGCCCGTCACAGAACAACCTGTGACGGGCCTTTCGGCTTTTTTATTCGATTGATTAAACGGCTGCAGGCTCTGCGTCGTCCTCCTGCGGAGCTTCCACAATCGCGTCGCTGTGCGCGGTGGTTGTCTCCTCAGTCGGCTGCTCCTCCTGCTCCGGCTCGATGTACTCGATGATGCCGGTGCCGGCTGGGATCAGCTTACCAATGATGACGTTTTCCTTCAGGCCGCTGAGCGGGTCAACCTTGCCCTTGATGGCCGCTTCGGTCAGGACGCGGGTAGTCTCCTGGAAGGAAGCTGCCGACATGAACGAGTCGGTCGCCAGCGAAGCCTTGGTAATACCCATCAGCACCGCGTGGGCAGTTGCCGGTTTGCGGTGGATGCCGTCCTGAGCCTCCTGCTCCAGCAGCTGCTCGTTTGCCTCACGCAGCTCCGCCTTGTCCACCAGCGAACCGGTAATCAGGTGGGTGTCGCCGCCGTCGTCGATACGGACCTTGCGCATCATCTGGCGGACAATAACCTCGATGTGCTTGTCGTTGATGTCAACGCCCTGGGTACGGTATACGCGCTGTACCTCTTTGATCAGGTAGTCCTGAACTGCCAGCTCGCCGCTGACTGCCAGAACCTCTCCCGGCTCCACAGCACCCTCGGTAATCAGCTGACCTTTCTCGACATACTGTCCTTCCTCGACGATAATCTTATAGTCGAACGGAACAATCTTGGTGAACACCTCGCCGTCCGCGCTGGTGACGTTGACGGTGTTGGCTCCCTTGTGGTCGAGACGGAAGTTTGCAATACCGGACAGGTGGCTGATGATGGCCGCGTTCTTCGGTTTTCTTGCCTCGAACAGCTCCTCAACCCTCGGAAGACCCTGGGTAATATCGCTGGCGGAAGCGACGCCGCCGGTATGGAAGGTACGCATGGTCAGCTGGGTACCTGGCTCACCGATCGACTGCGCCGAGATGACGCCGACCGCCTCGCCGATGCCGACCGGCTGACCGTTGGCCAGGTTCGCGCCGTAGCACTTGGCGCAGACGCCCTTCTTGGCCTGGCAGTTGAGGATGGAGCGGATCTTGACCTGGGTGATGCCAGCATCCACAATCTTCTGCGCGGTCTTCTCGTCAATCATCTTTTCTCTGGTTGCCAGCACCTCGCCGGTCTTTGGATCGACAAGGTCGTCTGCCAGGTAGCGTCCGGTCAGACGCTCGGCCAGGCTCTCGATGACGCGGCCGCTGTCTGTAATGTCATAAACCATGATGCCCTCATGGGTGCCGCAGTCGTCGCTGCGGACGATAACATCCTGCGAAACGTCTACCAGACGGCGGGTCAGGTAACCGGAGTCCGCTGTACGCAGCGCGGTATCGGCCAGACCTTTACGCGCGCCTCGGGAGGACTGGAAGTACTCCAAGATGTTCAGGCCTTCACGGTAGTTGGATTTAATCGGGATTTCGATCGCCTTACCGGAGGTGTTGGCAATCAGTCCGCGCATGCCGGCCAGCTGACGGATCTGCTCCATCGAGCCTCGCGCACCGGAATCGGCGAACATGTAAATCGGGTTGCGCTCACCGAAGGTGGCGTTCAGCTCCTTCTTGACCGCCTCGGTGGTGTCGTTCCAGACCTTGATAACACGGTCGTAACGAACGTCGTCCGAAATCAGGCCGCGGTCGTACTGGCGCTTGATTTGTGCAACCTTCTCGTCGGCCTGCGCGATCAGTTCCTGCTTGTTCTCCGGGATCAGCGCGTCGCTTACCGCGACGGTCAGGCCGCTCTTGGTGGAATATTTAAAGCCCTGGTTTTTGATGCGGTCCAGAATTTCGGAGGTGCGCACGGTACCGCAGTTGCGGATGCAGCGGTCGATGATCTGGCCCAGCTGTTTCTTTCTAACCAGGAAGGTGACCTCCAGGTCAAACTGCTTTTCCGAATCGGTTCTGTCCACAAAGCCCAGATCCTGCGGGATCGGGTCGTTGAAGATGATCTGTCCGACGGTGGCGTCGATCAGGCGGCTGATGGTCTTGCCCTCTACCTCGCGGGAGACGCGGACCTTGATCGGCGCATGCAGGCCGACTACGCCGGTGTCGTATGCCATCTTGGCCTCGTCGAAGTTGCGGAACACCTTGCCGGCGCCCGGCTCGTCGTCGCGGACCATGGTCAGATAGTAGGAACCGAGGATCATGTCCTGGGTCGGGATGGTGACCGGACGTCCGTCGGATGGTTTCAGCAGGTTGCCCGCTGCCAGCATCAGGAAGCGCGCTTCAGCCTGTGCCTCAGCGGAAAGCGGCAGATGAATCGCCATCTGGTCGCCGTCGAAGTCGGCGTTGAACGCGGTACATACCAGCGGGTGCAGGCGGATGGCGCGGCCCTCTACCAGGATCGGCTCAAAGGCCTGGATGCCCAGACGGTGCAGGGTAGGCGCACGGTTTAAGAGAACCGGGTGGTTCTTGATGACAACCTCCAGCGCGTCCCACACTTCCTTCATCGAAGCGCGGTCCACCATCTTGCGGGCGTTTTTGATGTTGGTGGCGATCTCCTGATCGACCAGACGCTTCATGACAAACGGCTTAAACAGCTCCAGCGCCATCTCCTTTGGCAGGCCGCACTGGTACATTTTCAGGTCCGGGCCAACAACGATAACCGAACGGCCGGAGTAGGCGACACGTTTACCCAGCAGGTTCTGACGGAAACGTCCCTGTTTACCTTTGAGCATGTCGGACAGCGACTTGAGCGGACGGTTGTTCGGTCCGGTGACCGGGCGGCCGTGGCGGCCGTTGTCGATCAGCGCGTCAACCGACTCCTGCAGCATGCGCTTTTCGTTGCGGACGATGATGTCCGGCGCGCCCAGCTCGATCAGTTTTTTCAGACGGTTGTTGCGGTTGATGACCCGGCGGTACAGGTCGTTCAAATCGCTGGTGGCAAAGCGTCCGCCGTCCAGCTGAACCATCGGGCGGATGTCCGGCGGGATGACCGGAACAACGTCCAGGATCATCCAGGACGGCTGGTTGCCGCTCAGGCGGAACGCCTCGACAACCTCCAGCCGCTTCAAGATTCTAGCGCGCTTCTGTCCTACCGGCAATGTCTCCAGCTCATCCTTAAGCTCGCGGGAGAGCTGCTCCAGATCGATGTCCTCCAGCAGCTTTTTGATTGCCTCCGCGCCCATCATGGCCTCGAACTCGTCCTCATAGGCCTCGCGCATATCGCGGTATTCCTTCTCGGAAAGAAGGGTGTATTTTTTCAGGTTGGTGGTTCCCGGATCGGTCACGATGTAGGACGCGAAGTACAGCACCTTCTCCAGCAGTCTTGGAGAGAGGTTGAGCAGCAGACCCATTCTGGAGGAGGTTCCCTTAAAGTACCAGATATGGGAAACCGGCGCCGCCAGTTCGATGTGACCCATGCGCTCGCGGCGGACCTTGGATTTGGTGACCTCAACGCCGCAGCGCTCACAGATTTTACCCTTATAGCGCAGACGCTTATACTTGCCGCAGTAGCACTCCCAGTCCTTGGTTGGACCAAAGATGCGCTCACAGAACAGGCCGTCGCGTTCTGGTTTCAGGGTTCTATAGTTGATGGTCTCCGGCTTTTTTACCTCGCCATAGGACCATTCCCTGATCTTTTCCGGAGAAGCCAAGCCGATTTTAATAGATTCGAACACATTAAATTCCATTGTTGCGACCCCTTCTTCCTCAATTACATATTGTCATCACTGTCATCATCCAGCCCAAAGTCGGAGAACTCATCCAGCAGGCCGCCGAAATCGTCGTCATCGTCCTGCAGATCCGGATGCTCCACAGCAAAGTTATCCTCAATCTCAGAATCCACCGCGACGTTCTCGCTTTCAAAGGTGGTTCCGTCGTCCTCCTGATAGTGCTCGTTGCCGCCAAAGCCCATGTCGTCGTCCAGATCCTGCTTGAGGTCGATCTCCTCGTTGTTCTTATCCAGGACCTTAACATCCAGCGACAGCGACTGCAGCTCCTTGATGAGAACCTTGAAGGATTCCGGAATGCCCGGCTTCGGAACATTTTTGCCCTTGACAATCGCCTCGAAGGTCTTGACACGGCCGATGACATCGTCCGATTTGACCGTCAGGATCTCCTGCAGGGTGTAGGCTGCGCCGTAAGCTTCCAGCGCCCAAACCTCCATCTCACCGAAACGCTGGCCGCCGAACTGCGCTTTACCGCCCAGAGGCTGCTGGGTAACCAGCGAGTATGGACCGGTGGAGCGGGCGTGAATCTTATCGTCTACCAGGTGGTGCAGCTTGAGGTAGTACATGTAGCCGACGGTGACCGGGTTGTCAAACGGCTCGCCGGTGCGTCCGTCATAGACGGTGGTCTTGCCGTCGCCGCGCAGGCCCGCCATCTCCAGGCACTCGCGGATGTCGTTCTCGTTTGCGCCGTCAAAGACAGGCGTCATAATCTTCCAGCCAAGCTCGGCGGCCGCACGTCCCAGGTGGACCTCCAATACCTGACCGATATTCATACGGGAAGGTACGCCCAGAGGATTGAGCACGATGTCCAGCGGACGGCCGTCTGCCAGGAACGGCATATCCTCCTGCGGCAGGATTCTGGAAACAACACCCTTGTTGCCGTGGCGTCCCGCCATCTTGTCGCCGACCGAGATCTTTCTCTTCTGCGCGATGTAGCAGCGGACGACCATGTTGACGCCCGGGGAAAGCTCGTCGGAATTTTCTCTTGTAAATACCTTGACATCGACGATGATGCCGTACTCGCCGTGCGGTACGCGCAGCGAGGTGTCGCGGACCTCTCTGGCCTTTTCGCCAAAGATGGCGCGCAGCAGGCGCTCCTCGGCATTGAGCTCGGTCTCGCCCTTCGGCGTTACCTTGCCGACCAGGATATCGCCCGAGTGAACCTCGGCGCCGATGCGGATGATGCCGCGCTCGTCCAGCTCTTTGAGGGCGTCCTCACCGACGTTCGGGATGTCGCGGGTGATCTCCTCCGGACCGAGCTTGGTGTCGCGGGCCTCAATCTCGTGCTCCTCAATGTGGATCGAGGTGTATACGTCGTCGCGGACCATGCGCTCGTTGAGCAGGACCGCGTCCTCGTAGTTGTAGCCTTCCCAGGTCATAAAGCCGATCAGCGCGTTTTTGCCCAGCGAGATCTCGCCGTTGCTGGTGGCCGGACCGTCTGCCAGTACCTGACCGACAGTGACCCGTTCGCCTGCAGAGACGATCGGGCGCTGATTGAAGCAGGTGCCCTGGTTGGAGCGCATGAACTTGATGACATTGAAGGTTTTCAGTTCGCCCTCGTCGGTGCGGACCACGATCTTGGTCGCATCCACGCGGTCGACCACGCCGTTGACGTCGGAAACGACGCAGACGCCCGAGTCAACCGCAGCCTTATACTCCATGCCGGTGCCGACAATCGGGTTTTCTGTTTTCAGAAGCGGCACTGCCTGGCGCTGCATGTTCGCACCCATCAGCGCGCGGTTGGTATCGTCGTTCTCGAGGAACGGGATCATTGCAGTCGCAACCGAGACAACCATCTTCGGCGAAACGTCCATGTAGTCAACCAGCTCGCGCTCGACAATCTGGACAGTATCGCGGTGGCGCACCGATACCATTCTGTTGGCAAAGGTGCCTTCCTCGGTCAGCGGCTCGTTTGCCTGCGCGACGATGAACTCATCCTCGCGGTCAGCAGTCATATATTCTACCTCATCCAGCACCTTGCCGGTCTCTTTGTCGACGCGGCGGTACGGCGCCTCGATGAAGCCGTATTTGTTGATTCTTGCAAAGGTTGCAAGGTAGGAAATCAGACCGATGTTCGGACCTTCCGGGGTCTCTACCGGGCACATTCTGCCGTAGTGGCTGTAGTGTACGTCTCGAACCTCGAATCCGGCGCGGTCACGCGACAGACCGCCAGGACCCAGCGCGGACAGACGGCGCTTGTGGGTCAGCTCGGCCAGAGGGTTGTTCTGGTCCATGAACTGGGACAGCGGGGAGGAACCGAAGAACTCCTTGATCGCCGCCACAACTGGACGGATGTTGATCAGCGCCTGTGGGGTGATGACCTCCATGTCCTGCGCCTGGGTGGTCATGCGCTCGCGGATAACGCGCTCCATGCGGGAGAAGCCGATGCGGAACTGGTTCTGCAGCAGCTCTCCAACCGAGCGGATTCTTCTGTTGCCCAGATGGTCGATGTCGTCAACCGAGCCGACGCCGTTGCCCAGGCAGCACAGGTAGTTGATGGTGGCGAAGATGTCGTCCTTGATGATGTGCTTTGGAACCAGATCCTCCGCGCGCTCCTTGATCATCTGGCGCAGCTCCTCGTCGGAGTTGCAGCTGTCCAGAATCTCGCACAGAACCGAGAAGCGGACCTTCTCGTTGACACCGATCTCCTCCAGCTCCTCCTGGGTGTAGCAGGAGATGTAGTCGAGGATGTCGACCATGCCGTTGGAGATGACCTTGACGGTGCGGTCGCCGACCTTGAGGAAAACGGTATCGACGCCGGCGCGCTCGATCTCCTCCGCCTTGGCGCGGGTGAGCACCTCGTCCGGCTCCGCCATCACCTCGCCGGTGCGGCTGTTGATGATAGGCTCAGCAACCACATGGCCGGTGATGCGGGAGGCGATGCCCAGTTTCTTGTTGTATTTATAGCGTCCTACGCGGGACATATCGTATCTTCTTGCATCAAAGAACAGGCCGTTCAGATGGCTCTGGGCGCTGTCCACTGTCGGCGGCTCGCCCGGACGCAGCTTGCGGTAAACCTCCAGCAGCGCCTCCTCGGTGTTGTTGGTGCTGTCCTTTTCGATGGTTGCCACAATGCGCGGGTCGTCGCCGAAAAATTCCAGAATCTGTCCGTCGCTGGACAGGCCCAGCGCGCGGATGAAGGTGGTTACCGGCAGCTTTCTGTTTTTATCGATGCGGACATAGAAGACGTCGTTGGAGTCGGTTTCATATTCCAGCCAGGCGCCGCGGTTCGGGATAACGGTGGTGGCATACAGTTCCTTACCGGCTTTGTCGCGGGAGATGCTGTAGTAAACACCCGGGGAACGCACCAACTGGGAAACGATAACGCGCTCCGCACCGTTGATGATGAAGGTGCCGCTGGGGGTCATGACCGGGAAATCTCCCATGAAGATATCCTGCTCCTTGACCTCGCCCGTCTCCTTGTTCAGAAGGCTTGCGCGCACACGCAGAGGCGCTGCGTAGGTAGCGTCGCGCTCCTTGCACTCCTCAATGCTGTATTTAGGCGTTTCGTCAAGACGGTAGTCGATAAAGTCAAGCACCAGATTGCCCTGATAGTCCGAAATCTCAGAAATATCTTTAAATACTTCCTTTAACCCCTCCTCAAGAAACCATTTGTAGGAGTTTTTCTGGACCTCAATCAGATTTGGCATTTCCAGAACCTCATTGATCCGAGAAAAGCTCATTCGAACATTCTTACCCAGATGTACCGGCTTAACATTCACCATAGGCTGATCCACTCCAATCCGCATATTTTAACAATTGTCCATTGTGTACAACTTTTTTCCCATTTTATTCAATATCCTGCAAGAAGGTATTGAATTCTTTTTTCTTCTATGCTACAATATATTTAGGAAAATACACACGTAGCCATTTTGATACATTATAATATTATATTGCATTTTCGCCATAAAGTCAATCTTTTTGGCTCTTTGCGCAGCACGAAAAACTCCGATTTTTTCATCGGAGTTTTGTTTATATATGCTAAAATTCTCCTTTTTCCCTCCCCGGGGCCCCGCCGATACAGAACTTTTTCGAAGGACGGCTTTCACCCCCTCGGGAGCACAGCCTCCTCACGTCGGCTCAAAAAAACAAACGCCCCTGCAAAAACAAAAAATCCCCCGGAGAGCTTGTGCCCTCCGGGGGAACATTTTTTTAAGTTTTTTCAAAAACTTAGTCCAGCTCCGCTACCAGGAACGCATAGAAACCACGGTAGGTCTCGTACAGGTCAACTTTGGAAATAACTTCCATCGGTGCGTGCATGCACAGAACCGGTACGCCGATGTCGATGGTGTCGACATCCAGCTCGGAGATGAATTTGGCAACGGTGCCGCCGCCGCCCTGGTCAACTTTGCCCAGCTCGCCGAACTGCCATACAACATCCGCCTTGTCCAGAATCGCGCAGACCTGGCTGGTGAAGCGGGCATTGCAGTCGTTGGTGCCGCCCTTGCCGCCGGAACCGGTGTATTTGACAACGCATACGCCGTAGTTCAGGAAGGAAGAGTTCTGCTTCTCATACGCATCCGCAAAGGATGGGTCGTATGCTGCGCTGACGTCTGCGGACAGGCACTTGGAGTTGCTCAGCACCCGTCTTACCGGTACGCCAAACGGCTCTGCCAGATCAGCCAGGAAATATTCCAGGAATCTGGAGTGCATGCCGGTGTTGCCGTCGGAACCAACTTCCTCTTTGTCCGCGAAGATAACAACCGAGGTCCATTCCGGGTTCTGGTTGTCGATCTCAGCCATCATCTCGGTGTAGGCGCAGACGCGGTCGTCGTGGCCATAAGCACCGATCATGCTTCTGTCAAGACCCAGGTCGCGGGCTTTGAGAGCCGGTACGCAGCTGAGCTCAGCGCCCAAAAAGTCGCGCTCGGTGATGCCGTACTTCTCGTTGAGGATTCTCATCAGATTGAGTTTTACCTTCTCGGAAGCCTTGTCGTCCTTAAACTGTCTGGAGCCGATCAGGATGTTCAGGCTCTCGCCCTTGAAAGCCTCTGCCAGGGTCTGCTGACGCTGGGTAGAGGAAAGGTGCGGCAGCAGGTCGGTGACGCAGAAGATCGGGTCGTTCTCGTCCTCACCGATGGTGATGGAGACAACCGAGCCGTCCTTTTTGTAGACGTCGCCGTGCAGTGCCAGCGGAATGGTCGGCCACTGATATTTCTTGATGCCGCCGTAGTAATGTGGTCTCAAGTAGCCCAGCTCGCAGTTTTCAAACAGCGGGCTTGGTTTGATATCCAGTCTTGGAGAATCGACGTGCGCCGCCAGAATCTTGACGCCTTTTTCGATCGGGCGTTTGCCCATGGTGCCGAAGATCAGCGATTTGCCGCGGTTGTTGTAGTAGAACCGCTCGCCCGGCTGATACTTTTTCCCTCTCTCAAACGGATGATAGCCATTCTTTTCCAGCAGAGCGATCGCCTCTTTGACAGCTTCGATCTCAATTTTGGCAGCGTCCATAAATTTCTTATAGCCTACCGAAAAATCCTCCGCTTTGTCCAGAGCCTCGTCAGACAGACGGCTGGTGCCGTTGACCGGCTTCATCATCAGCTCTTCCTGGAGCAGTTCGCCTTTGGTTTTGTCCATATCGTTCATCCTCCCGATAATAATATTTATCTGTGCCGCCCTCCCAAAAGAGAGCAGGCAAGAAAGCATTTTTTAAGAATAAAGCTCGCGGTAAATTTCCTTTGCCTCGGAGACTTTATTATAATACCATTCTGTATCAGAATAGGGTATTTTGTCAAGTGTTTTTCCGTCTTTCGAATAGTTTTCCTGTTCAAGCCAGGCGCTGACGTTGCCCATCCCCGCGTGGTAGGAGCAGATGGCCAGCATTTCGTCGCCGGTTTCGGTGAGCAGCAGGTGCAGCATATAGGTTCCGTACTTGATGGCGACCTCCGGGTCAAAGATGTCCGCGTAGGTCACGCCGCTCTGGTCCCCCATGCGGTACTGCACCCACTCGAAGGCATCCTCGGTCATCTGCATCAGCCCCCGGGCATCAGCGCTGGAGACAGCGTTGGGGTCAAAGCTGCTCTCCACCTTCGCCACCGCATAGACTAAATTTTCGTCCACATCGTATTCCCGGCTGTACTGCTCAACATAGCTGCGGTAGCTGCGGGGATACAGCTGATGATAGATGGTTCGGGTGGCCGGTTCCAGCGCGGCAAATCCCGCCGCCACCAGCACCGCTACCAGTGCAACCCACAGCAGGGCCGACTTCACACTCCATCTTTTTGCAACTTTTTTTCTTGCTGCCACGCTTTTCCTCCGTTTCTGTCTAAAGGATATCCTCCTTGTCCGGTGCGGAAGCCGGCTGTTCCATCATGCCCTCCAGCGTTGCCAGCAGGGCGCTGACCTCGTTTTTGAGGGAGTCGGCGCTGCCGTTATTCTCCAGCACCCGCCAGGAGCGGCTTTTGTAGTAGTCCTCGTCGTGCTGGGCGGCGATGCGCTCGCGCGCCTCCTCCTGGCTCAGGCCGTCGCGGGCGATGATCCGCCTCTCGCGCTCGGGCGCCGCAGCGGTGACCGAGACGACATAATCGCACTCCTTGTCCGCGCCGCTCTCAAACAGCGTCGGCGCGTCCAGCACAATCAGCCCGCCCTGCTCCTCTTTGAGCCGTGCAAGCTCTCCGCGGATCTCCTCGATGATGTAGGGGAACATCAAAGAATTTAATTTCTTTAACTTTGCCTTGTCTCCAAAGACGGTCCGCGCCATCTTTCTGCGGTTGAGGGTGCCGTCCATGTTGATATATTCACAGCCAAACTCCAGGGCGATGTCGGCGATGCAGGCGCTGCCCTGTTCCACCACCCGGCGGGCCACCTGGTCGGCGTCGATGACGGTGACGCCGTTCTCCCGCAGATAGTCCGAGACGGTGGTCTTGCCCGCTCCGGTCTGGCCTGTCAGTCCTATAACCATATTGTTCATCTTCTTCCTGTCAACCTTGCCTTTTTCTCTGCGCCTATTCCTGCTCCACCGGCAACTCGTGATAGGCCGCGGCGCGGATCAGACGGTTGTACACTGCCAGTCCCACGCCCTCCTTGTCCGGGCAGCGGGCATACACTTCCTTCGCTCCCAGCTCATCCAGCTGCCGCAGCGCCGCAAACAGGTGCCGTGCCTGGTCGGCCTCATCTGCCCCCAGGCTGACATAAGGCACCTGCAGCCCCGCCACATCCTCGGCAAAGCACAGGGCAAACAGCCCCGGCCGCTTGTGCGCGTTGACATAGGCGACAAACTGTGCGCTGTCCGCGTCCAGAATGGTGATCTGCGCCTTGGGCGCATAGTGCTTGTACTTCATGCCCGGCGAGGATGCCTTGACGCCGGCCTGCAGCTTTTCGGTCACCGCCTGGTGAATCTGCAGATCGGGCAGAAGCTCCCGCAGCATCTGCGGGGTCACCGCGCCGGGACGCAGCAAAACCGGTTTTTCCCCCGTCAGCGAGATGACCGTCGATTCTAGCCCCACGCCGCAGGCTCCGCCGTCGACGATGGCGTCCACCCTGCCCCACAGGTCATGGACGCAGTGCTGGGCGGTGGTGGGGCTGGGAGAACCGGAGAGGTTGGCCGAAGGCGCAGCCACCGGCACCCCGGCCAGGCGGATGATCTCCCGCGCCACCGGGTGGGAGGGGATGCGCACTGCCACCGTGTCAAGCCCGCCGGAGGTCTCCATCGGGATGCAGTCCCGTTTTGGCAGAATGACGGTCAGCGGCCCGGGCGAAAAGCGCTCGCACAGCGCGTAGTAAACCGACGGGATATTTTTTGCATATTGCTGTGTCTGGCTGGGATCGTACAGGTGGATGATGAGGGGATTGTCCTGCGGCCTGCCCTTGGCTGCAAAGATGCCCTTCACCGCCTGCGGGTCCAGCGCGTTTGCCCCCAGACCATAGACCGTCTCGGTCGGGAAGGCCACCAGCCCACCCCGCCGGATAATCGCTGCGGCCTGGCTTAATTTGTCCGCGTCGGACACAACGTCGTTTATCGTGAGCAGCAGCGTTTTTTTCTGCTGCGAATCCTGTTGCTGTTTCAAAAACAAAACGCCCTCTTTTTCTTACTTGTCGCCGCCGGGCACACCGGAGCTCTCCTTGAGCTTCTCGGCCTGGTCGAAGGTATTGAGCGCGTCGAACAGCTCATCGAGGTCTCCGTTGAGAACCTGCTCGAGCTTGTACAGGGTCAGGCCGATGCGGTGATCGGTGACGCGTCCCTGCGGGTAGTTGTAGGTGCGGATGCGCTCGGCGCGGTCACCCGCTCCCACCTGCAGCTTGCGCTCGCTGGCGATCTTCTCCTCCTGCTCGCGCTGCATCTTCTCATAGATGCGGGAGCGCAGAATCTTCATGGCCTTGTCCTTGTTCTTATACTGGCTGCGCTCGTCCTGGCACTCGACGACGGTGCCGGTCGGGATGTGGGTGATGCGGATGGCCGACTCTGTCTTGTTGACGTGCTGGCCGCCTGCGCCGCCGGAACGGTAGGTGTCGATCTGCAGATCCTTGGGGTTAATCTCCACCTCGACCTCGTCCGCCTCCGGCAGCACCGCTACAGTGACGGTGGAGGTGTGGATACGGCCCTGGGTCTCGGTCTCGGGCACGCGCTGAACACGGTGCACGCCCGACTCAAATTTAAATTTGGAGTACGCTCCGTCGCCGTTGATCGAGAAGCTGACCTCCTTGTAGCCGCCAAGCTCGGTTGGGTTGGAATTTAAAACCTCAATCTTCCAGCCCTTGCTCTCGGCGTACATCGAGTACATGCGGAACAGGCTGTTGGCAAACAGGGCTGCCTCATCGCCGCCCGCGCCGCCGCGAATCTCGACGATGACGTTCTTGTCGTCGTTGGGGTCCTTTGGAATCAGCAGGATTTTGAGCTCCTCCGCGATGGTCTCGATCTGCTTTTTGCTGGTCTCGTACTGTTCCTCAATCAGCTCGCGGAAATCCTTCTCCAGGCCGCTCTCCTCCAGCATCATCTTGGCCTCGTCCATATCCTCCTGGGCCTTTTTGTATTCGCGGTACTTCTCCACGATGGGGGTCAGATTTTTATATTCCTTCATCAGCTGCGCGTACTGCTTTGGGTCGCTGACAACATTGGGGTCCATCAGCTGGTCGTTGATGGCCTGATAGCGCTCTTCTGCGCCGCCTAATTGTTCAAACATATTCTCTCGTTCTCCTTATCCAAAAAAATAAAAAAATTAACCTTGTTGCGTTTGCTCCGGCTCTGCACCGGGGCGCTGAATCTGTCGGATATTTTTTTCCGCTTTGGAGCGGGCAATCATCACTTCCCGGCCGCAGCGGGTGCAGCGAAGCTTAAAATCCATGCCGCTTCGCAGAACCAGAAATTTATTTTCCCCGCAGGGATGATTCTTTTTCATCACCAGGATATCCCCTACACGCACATCCATCCTTACCCGGCCTCCTTGCCGTTGCCTCCTCGCCGTTGCCTCCTTGCCGCTGCTTTCTCTGCCGGCGGCTCCTTTGCTTAACGGCTTTCCCTTTTCCAGGCAAAAACAGCTTCTTTTTTGCAGCTGCCCTGCATACAGATTCTATTATAGCAAAGATAACCACACCAGCGCAAGATTTTCCTCTGCTTTTCTTTTTGAAAAGATGAGGTTTTCGCCCACCGGCGAGGACGGGGGACTTTTTTGCAACGGGGCCTGCGGCCCCCGAGGCTAGCTGCTGAACTTGGCTTCTGCTCCCACCAGGAGGGCTCAGAAGGAGCATGGCTCCCTCGCATATCCGCCCACACCGGTGGGCAAAAAAGAAGGAGGTAAAAGAAATGACTACTTTTTCGCCGGAAGGCCGGCTGATTCATACCGAACAAAACAAAGCCCTCTGCAGGAGCCCTGCGGGCCTCTGGGAGGCGCTGAAGAACGGAGCCATCCTCGAGGCCCGCGCCTTCCTCTGCACCCAGCAGCATGACCTGCTGGTCGATTTCGGCTTCTGTCAGGGCATCATCCCCCGGCAGGAGGGGGCGCTGGGCGTCGCGGACGGCTCGGTACGGGACATCGCCCTGCTCTCCCGGGTGGGCAAGCCGGTCTGCTTTGTGGTGCAGTCGATCCAGCAGCAGCCGGACGGCAGCATCGCCCCCGTCCTCTCCCGCCGGGTCGCCCAGCAGCGCTGCTGGCAGCAGTACCTTTCCTCCCTGCTGCCCGGTCAGGTTATCTCCGCCCGGGTCACCCATCTGGAGCCGTTCGGCGCCTTTGTCGATATCGGCTGCGGCGTGCCGTCGCTGATCCCCATCGACTGCATCTCGGTCTCGCGCATCGCCCACCCCTCCGACCGCTTCTATCCCGGGCAGGACATCCACGTCATCGTCACCGGGGTGGATCCGGCGGGCAGGGTCTCTTTGAGCCACAAGGAGCTGCTGGGAACCTGGGAGGAAAATGCCGCCCTCTTCTCCCCCGGGGAGACGGTTTCCGCTACGGTGCGCTCGGTGGAAAGCTACGGCATCTTCGTGGAGCTGACGCCCAATCTGGCGGGCCTTGCCGAACCGAAGGCCGGCGTGCGCGCCGGGCAGCAGGCCAGCGTCTACATCAAGAGTCTGATTCCGGAAAAGATGAAGGTCAAGCTCATCCTCATCGACGCCTTCGACGAGGCCCCGCAGACAAAGGCGCTGCGCTACTTCATCGAGTCCGGCCGCCTCGACCGCTGGGTCTACTCCCCCGCGGGGTGCCTGAGGCGGGTGGAGAGTGTTTTTTCTTAAAAGTCCTTTTGCCGTCAAACTTGGCTCCTGCACCCACCAGGAGGGCGCTCCGCCCCTCCGACCCCGGGGAGATTTATGCGGGGACGGCAGTCCCTACACCCACCAATGCAGGCGCTCCGCCCTGCACCCGGGTGACTTTCTTGTGGGTAACTTGTCAAGTCAAGTGCAACAGCAAATTGGAAAAGATTTCAGAGGGGGAGTTCCAGTTGAGGCATTTGCGAGGACGATGATTCAGCTTTTCTGT
>JABLTR010055758.1_pt1 | contig 47816 bp, 45 predicted proteins | sample 7160071 | NCBI WGS metagenome assembly JABLTR01 (sample SAMN14651230, study PRJNA627086) | human gut metagenome | isolation source: feces | host: Homo sapiens | reverse complement strand
GCGGGCGTGGCCGCCGCGCTCTGCCTGCCCGCACTGCTGGGCGGCATGACGGCCGGAAACGTGTTCGCGAGTCTGTTCAAGGCGGTCTTTGCGCTGCCGGAATATGCGGCGGGCGTGCCGAATTTCGAGAGCGTCATCCCGCGCGCGGCCATGGAGGAAATGCCGCAGTATGGTCTGCTCAGGCAGATCCCGGCGCTCGATCCCCAGACCAACGCTTCTCCGTTCTATACGCAGACCCATTTTGAAATCATGACGCGCGGCATGACAATCGCGGCGCTGGCGATGTTTGTCGGCCTGTGTGCGGCTTTGAGGCGGGACGAAAAAGCGTCCGGCTTGCGAAAGGCGCTTTCGCTTGCGCTGGGCGCCATGCTGGTCTGTCCGGGCGCGGGCATGGGCATGTGGATGCCGCTGTGCATGCTTTGCCTGGCGGCGATTCTCTGCGAGCCGGAAACGCGCCTGCCCGCGTGCATGGTGCTCTTCGCGACGGCGGGCGGCTTCTGCTATCCCGTGACGGGCGAGGCGCCGCTGGCTCCGGTCTATGCGTTTGCGATTTGCGCGGCGGCGCTGTTCATGTTGCTGGGCGTGATTCCCGGCGCGAAAAAAAGAGAGGTGAGCGACCATGCAGGATGAAAAACGGATTCGCCTGCGCGTGGTCAGCGTGATGACCGAGCCGGACGGAACGCGCCACGAAAATCAATCCGTCCATCGCGGCACGCTGCGCGCGGCTGCGGAAGGGCCTGAAATCGTCTATGAGCAGGTGGACGAGGGTGTTCGCGCGCGTATCAGCCTGACGCGGACGGCGGACGGCGTACAGATGCGCCGCATGGGCGAGATGACCGGCGCGCTGCATTTTCAGCCCGGCAGGAAAACGCCCGGCCTGTACGGCACGGCTTACGGCGATATTCCCGTGGCGGTCTATACCCGCGAGGTGCTGGTCGAGGAGAGCGAAAAAGGCGGCGAAATGCGGCTGGATTACGATGTGTTTGTCGGCGGCGAACGCACGGCGGCCACGGTGATGACCCTCACATGGCGGCTGTAAATGCGGTTCGCTCAAAGGCCAGAGACGCGGTTTTCGCGGCGGGCGGGCGCGGCTTTGTCCGCTTTCTGCCCGACGGAGAAGAGGCACTGCTGGTCAGCGATGCGCCAAGGCGATGCCAAAACCCGTCCGCGCTGCTCTGCGCATGCGGCGCAGCGGGATTCGGGGCCGAGGAGAGGGACGGTTTGCTGCTGCTCACGCCGACGGAGGAAACGCTGCGGAGCCTGAATCTGCCGCGCGCTATCGACGTGGACTGGTCCTCGGCCGACGCGCCCCTTGCGGCCTTTGCGGCGCGGCTGATGCACCGCGGGGATCGGCCGCTGACGGAAAACGGCCTGCGCTTTGCCGTGGAAACGCTTCGCCTGCTCTGGCAGGATGACGCGCATGTGCGCTGCGGACTGCCGGCTTTGCGCGCGCGGGCGGCCGCCTGCCTGCGGATTCACGACGACAGCGGTTTTTTCCTTGCCGGGGCGCTGCTGGCCGAACGATGTCGAAAGCAAACGAATGGAATTGAATTGCGGGCATAACCCGAAAAAGGAGGTTGCAGCCATGAAACTGGAATGGATTGGACACGCGTGCTTTCGGATGACTGCCGAAGATGGGACGGTGATCGTGACCGACCCGTATGACGACAGCGTGGGGATTCGCGTGCCGAAGCTGGCCGCCGAGCTGGTGACGATGAGCCACGATCATCACGACCACAACAATCTGGCGATGATTGCCGGTCGGCCGCAGGTGGCGCGCGGCGAAGAAACGGCGCAGATTCACGGCGTTGCGACGCGGGCCGTCGGCTCTTATCACGATGACCGGGGCGGCACACTGCGCGGACGGAACAACGTGCGCATTTTCCGGATCGATGCGCTCAAGGTCGTTCACATGGGCGACCAGGGATGTATGCCTGACGAAACTGTGATGCAGGCGATTTTGGATGCGGATGTCATGATGATTCCCGTTGGCGGGTTTTACACCATCGACGTGAAGGGCGCGAAAGCCATCATCGAGCAGGCGCGCCCGAAGTGCGTGATCCCGATGCACTACAAGACGGCGCACTGCACCTATCCCATCGCGGGAGTCGAACCGTTCCTGGGCGCGATGGGCGCGGAGAACGTGAAGCCTGTTCGGGAGCTGGAGGTCAGGCTGGGAAATGTGCCCGAAGGCGTTGTGGTGATGGAAGCGCTGGAGGAGTTTTAAGAGAATCCAAAAAAACAGGCTTTTCCTGATTTGCGGGAAAAGCCTGTTTTGCGTTTAGAACCTGTTTCAATCGTAGATCGCTTCACGACGGTTTCGGGGAGATTCAGCAATACATCTCCATCGGATACGTCAGATACTGAACCGGATCGAGCTGGTCGGCGGTGACATAACCGGCCGGGGCGCTCAGAAGGCTGGGCAGACGGTTGACGACCGTCGCACAGGTGTGTTCGACCGTGGCAGGTTTCACGACATGGAACTCGGTATCCGGTTCGCCGGAAATCTTCCAATCGCACAGATCGCCGTCCTCCGGGCCGTAGACCTTGCCGATAGTTTCCTCCTCGATGGTGATGCCCTGCATGGTTTCAATCGTGACGACGGCGCTCATGCCAATACAGCGCCCGGCTTTGATGACCCGGCCGAGGGTGGAGGACTCAATATCGTGGTCGATAATGCACGGCACGTGCTTCTGCGCGATGGATTTGATCGTCAGGCCGAGCTTGTTGCAGATGGCCTCGCTGGCGTTCCATGCGTAGGATGGCTCGAAGGTTTCCGGATGCGCGATCTGCTGCTCAAACTCCTCCGGGGTTAAGCCGCATCCATGCGCTTTAGCCAGCGCAAGGCCGTATTCATCGACGTTATAGCTGTAAGCACCCTTGATCTTGGCGATCCTGTGACAGCCGCCCGCGATGAGCGCGACTGCGTTGATCCAGAAAATATCCTGCATGCCGCTGCCGGTGATGGTGCAGCCCGTCTCTTTGGCGAGCGCGTCGAGCCGGTTGATCTGCGCGGCGGAGGTCGTCCACGGATAGATGGCCTCTTCGCAGGTGGTGATGACGTTGACGCCGCGGCTCACACACTTTTCCACGTGCTCATCAATATCGCCGATGAAGCTGAACAGGGTGACGATGGCGACATCCGCGTCGCACTCGTCGAGCACCTTGTCCGCGTCGTTGCTGATGATCACGCCCGTCCGGATGCCCAATTCCGCGAAATCGCCGACGTCCATACCGACGACAGCCGGATTCACGTCGATTGCGCCGACGATCTGTGCGCCGTGCTCGTGCAGATAGCGCAGAATGTATTTGCTCATCTTGCCGCAGCCATACTGAACGACTTTGATTTTTTCCATACAAAAATCCTCCTTCAACGCGTCGTCTTGCAGCCATTAGGATGGTTCCAACGCGGAAGGAGGAAACTGGCATGTTTTGGTAAAATCAGCCGATCACGGTGCAATACCGATGGGTATCCACATGGATATCGGGGTGGGTGGTGATATAATCGATCATCGCGTCGGCCACGTCGGTGAGCACCTCACGGACGACTTTCTGCCTGGGCAGCATATCGTAGCCGCCCGTGCCGCAGAAGCGGTAGCTGTTGATGCAGACGGTGACGGGTTCGTCTTCGCCCAGCTCGTGCCCCTCAAAGACGATGGAGGTCACGCGCTGGCCGACAGGCTTGCGCACGTCGATGGTGTAATCAATGCCGGAGAAGAAATCGTAATTGTAATGCTGCACCTTTGGAAGGAGGAATTCGCCGGAGATGCAGACGCTGCCGTTTTCGTCGTGGTCAAAATACGCGGCGGAACGCTCGATGTACTGCTTGAGCGCGGGGCGGGTCATTTCCAGCACGACGAGGGTATTGGTGTAGATGTAGGTAGAAACCACGTCGCGGATGGTGACTTCGGTCGGCAGGCCTTTGAACTCGTTGGGCAGGGCGCTGGAAGCGATCTGCGCGCCGGAGGCTTCGAGCTGCACGGTATTGATGAAATTCGCGAGACAGCTTCCGTTTACCGCGGCTTTCAGGTGATCCTCGCTTGCCAGCGGCAGGTTGAGGTGACCGGCCGGGGTGTCGAGCCACGTCTGCACGCGCTTTTCCAGCGGCATGAGCAGATTGTAGGCGCTTTCCAGCGGCCTGCCGTCGGCGGGGATGATGCGGCTCTCAAAGCGTTTGCTGCCGTCGTCCTCCACGGTGACGGTGACGCCGCAGCAATGCGGCGCGCGATAGGCTGGCTGCACGGCGAAGCTGTTGCCAAAATGAACGCCGTCCACGCGCATGTGCTGATGCCCCGTGAGCACGAGGTCAAAGTCCAGCTCGCGGCACATCCGGCAGGCCTGATTCTCGGCGCTGGCGGTCAGCGACTTTCCGGTTTCCAGATCGCATTCAAATCCGCCGTGATAGATCAGCACGGTGAGATCGCACAGCGGCTTCACGGCTTCCAGCGCGGCTTTGGCGGCGGGCACAGGTTCTTCGATGACGAGCTGCTCGACCGTTTTGGGGTTCTCCCAGCGGCGGACGAAGTGCGTACATACGCCGACCAGACCGACGCGCAGGCCGTTTTCCAGCTGATGCACGGCGTAAGGCGCGATGGGCAGGCGGCCTTCTTTGTCGCGGATGTTGGCGCAGAGGCAGAGCGCGTCGAGGTTGGTCAGATAATCCAGCAGCGCATCCACGCCGTAGTTGAAATCGTGGTTGCCCAGCGTCACGAACTGATAGCCAGCCAGATTCATCATTGCGGCGATGGGGTGCGTGCCGTAGGTATCTTCAGTCAGACAGGCGGCCTTCTCTTCCGGCGACAGGCGCTGATACAGGTTGGTCAGCGGAGACCCCTGAATGGTGTCGCCGCCGTCGATGATGAGCGTGTTGCCGTCATGCGGATATTCGCTTGCCAGCTTCATCAGTCCCATCGGGCGATCTTGCATGTCGGCGTAGCTGGTGGGATAAAGATAGCCATGGGTGTCGGAGGTGTAGCGGATGGTGAGGGTTTTGGACATATGAACTCCTTCCGTAAAGGCGTTTGAAACCAAAAGGCTCCCTCTGAGAGGGAGCTGTCGCGAAGCGACTGAAAAGGCAGACAACCTGCGTTTGGCCGCGTGTGCCGACGGCCGAATCAAAGCGAAGCCGTGGCGGAGGCAAGGCCGGGCTTAGCCCGGTTACTGTCCGCGGGCAAGCTTGCCGCGAATTTTGGTCGAGGCAAACTCGATGACCAGCATCAGCACGATCATCGCAAGGATGAACGAGCCGACCATCGTCCAGCGGCGAGAGTTGATGCACTGAATCAGCGCCGCGCCGATGCCGCCCGCGCCGACGATGCCCAGCGTGGTCGCATCCTTGATGTTGATATCAAAGCGATAAATCACGGTGGAGATGATGTTCGGCGTGAGCTGGGGGATGATGCCATAACGAATTTTCTGGAAAGCGGTGCAGCCCGACGCATCCAGCGATTCAAGGATGCTCGTATCCAGATCGGCGATGGCGGTGATATACATCTTGGAAATCATGCCGATGGAGCAGATGCTCTGCGTAATCACGCCGCAGAACGCGCCCGGTCCGGTCACGCGAATCCAAATCAGCGCCCAGACGATGGAGGGCAGCGTGCGGATGAGCAGAATCAGCGCGTTGAAGATGAACGCGACGGGCTTGGGCATGATCTTCGGGCTGGCCAGAAAGCTGATGGGCAGGGCCAGAATGCCGCCGACCACTGTGCCGAGGATGGCGATGCAGACCGTTTCCATCAGCAGATACGGCACGCCGTCGGTCGAGGTGGAAAACAGGAGGTTCATATCCGGCTTGACCAGACCCCAGAAAATGCCCTTGGCGACTTCCGTGCCCTTGGCCGCAAAGCCTTTGAAGGTTACGCTGGAGGCAGACCAGCTCAGCAGCAGCGCCATGATGAACACGATGAGCGTGTAAAGCCACCATTTGCGCGGGCGGGATTCGTACTTTTCAAGGATGTTGTTTGAATACTGCATGATATCCCTCCCTTAGCTGAGCTTGCTGCGCAGGAACTGGCTCAGGTTTTCGATGATGAGCACGGCGACGAACAGCGTCAGCAGCACCGTGCCCAGACCGTTGTAATCGCGCCAGCCGATGCGCTCGTCGATCAGAATGCCGAGGCCGCCCGCGCCGACGTAACCGAGGATCGAAGCGGCGCGCACGTTCATTTCAAAGCTGTACAGGCAGTGAGAGAGATACGTCGGCAGAACCTGCGGGAATACGGCGCTCCAAAATGCGCGGAATTTGTCCGCGCCTGCGGATTCCAGCGCCTCAAACGGGCCCATGTTGATGGTCTCGATGGATTCATAGAGCATCTTCGTCACCACGCCGAAGGTGAAAATGACGATGGCGACCGTACCGGCAAACGTGCCCAGACCGAACACCAGCGCGCAGATGCTCGCGATGACCAGCGTCGGCAGCGTGCGCACGATGTTGAGAATGAAGCGCAGAACGGACAGGGAGACCTTGTTGCGGTTGATGTTGGCGGAAGCCGCGACCGCATAGGGAAGCGCCAGCAGGCAGCCGATGACGCTGCCCATGATGCTCATCTTGATGGTATCCAGCAGCGGGGTGACGACCTTGCTGAAGAAGGACGGATCGGGCTGGAAAATCTGAGAGAGAATCTTGGTCAGCTGGTTGGCGCGCTTGACGATGATGGCGAGGTTGAAGCCCGTGACCTTGACGGAGATCGCCAGTGCGGCAATCACCAGCAGCGCGATCAGCGGCGTGCGGGAACGCGGGCGGGTGACAGTATGGCCGTTTTCAAGCGTGATGACTTCGGGCTTGAAGATGCGGTCAAACAGCGGCGTTTTCGCACCGGAAGCGGCGGTTTTCTTCATAAACGCGCCCTCCTCAGTTGCCGCCGGCCTGCGGCACGGCGGAGCCGTTGTAAATACTGTCCAGAATCTCCTGTGTGACCTCGCTGGCCGGGCCGTCGTAGACGATTTCGCCCGCGCGGATGCCGACCACGCGCTGCGCGTAGCCCAGCGCCAGATCGACGTGATGGATATTGATGAGGATGGTGATGTTCATTTCCTCGTTGATGCGCTTGAAATCGGCCATGACCTGATGGGCGGTCACCGGGTCAAGCGCGGCGACAGGCTCGTCGGCGAGGATGATGGAGGGATTCTGGTTGAGCGTGCGGGCAAGCGCGACGCGCTGCTGCTGGCCGCCGGAGAGCTGGTCGCAGCGGATATACGCCTTATCCAGAATGCCGACCTTATCCAGCGCGGCGAGGGCGGCGAGCTTCTGTTCCTTGGTGAACATGCCGAAGAGCACGCGGAAGAAGCCCATATCCGGCACCATGGAGGTCAGAACGTTTTTGAGCGCTGTCGCACGGGTGACGAGGTTGAAGGACTGGAAGATCATGCCGATTTTACGGCGGAACTTGCGCAGCGCCTTGCCGGAGAGCTTGGAAACATCGGTGCCGTCCACGGTCAATTCGCCTTCGGTGATATCGATCATGCGGTTGATGGTGCGGATCAGCGTGGATTTGCCCGCGCCGGACAGACCGATGATGGCGACAAATTCGCCCTGCTCAAACTTGAGGTTGACGTCCTTGAGGCCCTTGACGCCGTTGGGGTATGTTTTGGAAACATGCTTGAACTCGATCAAAAGGGGACACTTCCTTTTTGCAAAAATGAGGATTCAAACTATTTTCGGTCAAGTGTGGCTTTTTAAACTCCTTCCGTCTGCTTTCGGCAGCCAACCTACGGCAGCTTATCTGCCTGTTTCCGCCACAGGCGGCAGCAGATTCGCTGTCCCTCGAAGAGGGAGGCTCTTTGTATAAACTCGCCGACAGGATAAAATGTCTTTATGAAACGGGAGACGTATCCTTAACGTGACGGCTCCCTCTTTGAGGGAGCTGTCAGCGAAGCTGACTGAAGGAGTTTAAAAAAGGCGGCTTCCACAGGGAAGCCGCCCGTTGTGGGTGCGAAATTACTGCGCAACCTTGAGCGCGGCGCGAGCGCCGTCGTAATCAGCGTCGGTCGCAACGGCATAGCCGGTGTGGCTGTACACGCTGAAGATCTCCTGGCCTTCCGGCGTGTTGATGACGTTGATGAGCGCCTGCTGCATCGCGGCGATGAACTCCGGATTGTAAACGTCCGCGTTCGCCTTGGTGATGGAAACGGTGTCGTTGTAGATGCCCGGCGTCACGCCGATGACATTCAGCTCGTTCCAGATGGAATCGGTGCGGCCCATGCCGGCCTTGCCGGTTTCGTCGGACTGACCGGTGGGCAGAGTCCAAGCGGCCTCGTAATCGTTGCGGCCGTCGGCATAGCAGACGATGATGTCAACCGCCTCGGCGGCAGCCTGAGCGAACGCGTCGCCGTAGCCGGCCAGCGTGATGACGTTCGGCAGATCGGTGATCTTCTTCTCGTAGTGATCCTGGAGCCACAGGGTCGGGTAGATGTAACCGGCGGAAGAGGAATTCTTCAGCACGGCCCAGTTGGCCTTGGAGAGATCATCCCACGTGAGCGCTTCGCCCGCGTTGACCTTGGCGGCCAGCTCCTTGCCGTAAGCGGAAGGCGTGGCGTAGATCAGGGAGCGGTAGAAGGTGACCTGCGGGCCGTTCTTCAGGGTCTTGTTGGCCTCGCCGTTCCAGGTGGTCGGGTCCTCGCTGTCGTTGGACAGGCCGGCGCGGGTAGCCGTCAGAATGACGTCCACGTCGTCGCTGAACAGCGCATAGGTGCCGCCCGGCAGCCAGCCCAGATCAACGGTGCCGGCGGCCATGGCCTCGCCGGTCGCCTCGTAGTTGGTGCCGACGGTGATGTTGATGTCCTTCACGTCATAACCCTGCTCCAGCAGCGCGGCCTTGAGCAGCTCCGGCAGGTTCTTGGTGCCGGTGATGATGACGTCAGCGTCCTTGGAGGGGACGAACTGGAGTTCAAGAGTCCGGTCGATGGAAACAGTGTCGGCCAGAGCGGAGATGGCGAAAACGCACATCAGCACGGCCAGGGCAAGGGTCAGGAGCTTTTTCATAGCTAAATCCTCCTTGATGTTTCGCGCGATTCTTTGGTTGACACATACAGTATATCACAGGTGCTCAAATGAAAAAAGAGGAAAAACAGCAAAAGTTCGGCTTTTTTTTCGGCTTTTTGACGGATTGTAAAAATCAGGTGAAACAAATCATGCAACATGTGAAAAACAATTCAAAAAAACCGCACGGAAAGGAAAAGCAGGCCCGCGCGGTTGATGTTTGCGGGGAAAGAAGATATAATAAAAATCCAGAAAAAACCGGATGGCTTCATCCGTGAATTTGAAAACGATGAAGCCTGCGGGCGTGTTGAGCGCCGTCCGCAGCGGATAAAAAAGGAAACGGGATAGATGAAAAGAGAAAATGACCTCGGCCGCGACGACGTTGGCGCGCTGGTTTGGCGCACGGCGCTGCCGAGCATGCTGGCGCAGTTTGTGAGCGTGCTGTACAGCATTGTGGACAGAATGTACATCGGCCACATCGCGGGCGCGGGTGAAACGGCGCTGGCGGGCGTGGGCGTCTGCGGGCCGGTGGTGACCATGGTCGGCTCGGCGGCGGTGTGGATATCGTGGGGCGCGTCCCCGCTGATGGGTATCCGCATGGGCGAAGGCAGGCCGGAGGAGGCAAAGCGCATTCTGCGGACGGGCTTTGTCATGCTGCTGGCGTTTTCGCTGGCGATGATGGCGCTGGTTATCCCGCTGCGCGAACCCATGCTGCGATTTTTCGGCGCGAGCGACGCGACATATCCCTACGCCGACGCCTATTTCACCACGTATTTGATGGGCACGGTGTTTGCCCTGCTGGCGACGGGGCTGAACCAGATGATTATTGCGCAGGGCTTTGCGGCGCAGGCCATGCGGCTGGTGGTGCTCGGCGCGGCGCTGAACATTGCGCTCGATCCGGTGTTCATCTTTGCGCTGAACATGGGCGTTCGCGGCGCGGCGCTGGCGACCGTGCTCTCCCAACTGGCGAGCGCGGCGGGCGCGATGCTTTTCCTCTGCGGCAGGCGGGCGGCGGTGAGGCTGGAACGCGGCGGCCTGAGCATGGCGGCGGCGAAAAAAATACTGGCGCTGGGATTCACGCCCTTTGCCATCATCGCCATCGACAATGTGATGGTGATTGCGATGAACGCGGTTTTGCAGCGTTACGGCGGCGCACAGATGGGCGACAGGCTGGTCACCTGCGCGGTCATCGCTCAGAGTTTCATGCTGGTGATGACCATGCCGCTGGGCGGCATTTCCGGCGGCACGCAGTCGATTCTTTCTTATAATTACGGCGCGCGGCAGTTTGACCGCGTGCGGGCGGCGCAGAAAAAGATTCTCGCGCTGTGCATGGGCTTCACGGCGATCATGTTTGTGCTGGCGCGCGTGGCCGGGCCGCTGTTCGTGCGGCTGTTTACGCAGGACGACGAGGTGGCCGCGCTTTCCGTCTGGGCGATCCGCGTGTGTACGCTGGCGGCGGTTCCGCTGGGCGCGCAGTATGAAATCGTGGACGGGTTCACGGCGCTGGGACAGGTGAAAATTTCGTTTCCGCTGTCCTTTTTCCGAAAAGGCGTGTATTTCGCCGCGCTGTTTATTCTGCCCGCATGCTTCGGCGCGAGGGCGGCGTTTTATGCCGAACCGGTCAGCGATATTGTCGGCCCGCTGGTGTCGGCGATTGTGTATAAGCTCTGCATCGGGCATGTGCTCAGCGACGAACACGCCCGCATATGACGAACCATCAAGGAGGAAAAACGATGAATATTCCCGCTTTTTTGACGGAAAAGATCACGGCGCAGGTCGGCGAAGAGACGGCCCGGCGCATTTTTGCGGGTTTTGAGGCGAAACGAAAGACGACCCTGCGCGTGAATCGCCTCAAAGCTGAACCGATGCAGATTCTCAAAGCGTTGGCGGACGCGGGCCTTTCGGCGCAGCGCGTGCCGTGGAGCGGGGACGCGCTGATTCTGGATCATGCCGACGAGGGCGCCGTGGCCGCCCTGCCGATGTTTGAAAGCGGCGAAATCTACATGCAGAGTCTTTCGTCGATGATTCCGCCGCTCGTGCTGGGCGCACAGCCGGAGGAAAATATTCTGGATATGGCGGCCGCGCCGGGCGGCAAGACGACGCAGATCGCCGCGCTGACGGGTGGGCGCGCGATGATTACCGCGTGCGAGCGCAACAAGATGCGCGCCGAGCGGCTCGAATACAACGTGAAAAAGCAGGGAGCAAACCGCGTCACCGTGATGAACATGGACGCGCGCCAGCTCGACGATCTGTTTGCCTTTGACCGTGTGCTGCTCGACGCGCCTTGCAGCGGGAGCGGCACAGTGACGGAAGGCTCGCGCGGGCAGTTCAGCCGGGAATATCTCGACCGCACGGTGAAGATGCAGAAAACCCTGCTGGATAAGGCCATCCGTCTGCTGAAACCCGGCCATGAGATGGTTTATTCCACCTGTTCCGTGCTGCGAGAGGAAAACGAAGATGTTGTTGCCGCCGCGCTCAAAAAGGGCGGCGTGGAGCTTGTGCCGATCGATACGGGCGCGTTTGAAGGCGTGCCGCTGCTGCCGACAAAGCTGGAAGGCGTGATGTGCGTCTGCCCGGATGAATGGTACGAGGGATTCTTTGTTGCGAAACTGAGAAAAAAGGCGAAGAAATAACCTCTTCGGGCGTAAACGGCAAGGTTTCGGCGGATTGACGTCGAAATGAAGATAAAATCCCCATTTTGCTTACGGAAGGACGGAAAAAACGGATGAGAGAATCGATGTCGGCTTGGATTCGGAGGGGAAGTATCATCCTTCTGACGATGCTGCTGTTTTTGACGGCGGCTGTCGCTGAAAATGCGCAGATTCCCATTTTGATTGACGGCGTGCGCGTTGCGTTCTTCGACGCGGACGGCAATCTGCTCACGCCCAAAGCGGAAAACGGCCTGCTCTATGTGCCGTTGCAGGCGTTTTGCGAAAACATGGGTCTGAGCGCCGAGGTGCAGGGGCAGTCCGTCGCGGTGGACGGCACGCGCATTGGCATGTTCGACGAGGCGGGCAATTTCCTCACGCCCGTGCAGATGGACGGCGTGGATTATGTGCCGCTTGCGCCCTTCTGCAACGCGCTTGGCATTCAGATTGCGGAGGAAAACGGCGGCTTTTCCGTTACCCGCAAAAAGGCGGAACAGCCCGCCGCCGAAACGAAAGCGCAGACGGGGAAGATTGCGCTGACGCCTTATAATTTCGGAGATTATTTTTCCTACTCAGTCAGAGAGACGAATGTCAAAATGACAGGAATGCAAGTAAGCGGGGATGGCTTTTTTCCAGGAAATTATGAAGTGGATTATGTTTTGACATGCGAAGCGCGGTCTGTTTTTGAAATTGAAAATGTGTCTTTTCAGCTAGTCGGAAAGCCGCGAGGGCTTGAGATGGAGGATGTAGTCATCTATGCGGACATGCCGGCAAGCGGAAGCCTGAACCAGACAGTTCATAAATCAGGCGATTTACTATGGACGCTTGCTCCGGAAAAAGAGGAGGCTTCCTTGAAAAATGTTACTTTGAATGATGTTTCGGGCTGCCTGATTGTAAATGATCAGGAGAAGGCCGACACGGTGAATCTTGCTTCTTTTCAGCGGGGCGAAATGCTGCTTCAAGCTGAAGAATACGATGAAGCGAAAAAGATTTTCGTTTCATTGATTAAGATTGATTACCCAAATGCCCAAGAGAAATACGATGAGGCAGAGGTTAAAAAAGAAGAAACTTATCAAAAGGCTATTGCACTGGAGGAAGCTGGGGAGTACAATCAGGCTATTTTGATATACGAAAAATTGGGCGATTATAAAGACTGCATGGAAAGAATTGAAAAAGTAAAGATAGAACTTAGGTATCAGGAAGCTGTAAAGGAAGAGGAGGAAGAGAACTATTCCGGTGCGTTCCAAATTTATGAGGAATTGGGAGAGTATAAGGATAGCATTGCCCGCGCTAGTTTCTGCGTCAAGAAGTATCAGGCGTTGAATAGGGTAATTGAATATACGTCTAAGTACGATAATACATGTGATGAAGCTATCTATACGTATGATGAACAGGGATTTCCACAGAGCTTAAAAAAGGAAGACTCTCAAGAAATTTATACACTTGATTCGGACGGGTTTATTCTTGCAGGTAGATATGAAGGAAAATGGTCATCAGACGAAGGATGCACTAGGGTTTCTGATATTGTATATAACGAACAGGAAGATGAAGCTTTTTGTAAAACAACCTATCGTTCACCCAATAATCTGATGCACATAGATGGTGAAATTTCAGTCGAAATCTATGAATATGTGTATGATGAACATGCCAATATATTGGAAAAGAAAGTGAAAATCGCTGATAAGACATATGAATACGCATATAAATATGAATACGATGCATATGGACGAATAGAAACTGAAACAGCATTGCGAAATCAAAAAGTTCGTTATGTGGAAAAATATCTATACAGCAATGATGGACTTTTGCAGCAAGTGAAGCAATTCAATAGTTCCGGTGAGTGTACTCGGACAGATACCTATACCTATGCGTATTATGGCACGGAAAGGGTTCGTACCGAAGAGGGCCTTGCCGAACATCGGGAGCGCATGAACCAACTGATTGAAGAAGCCCAAAAAGAACCCGAAAAGACATATACGACGCTCAAGCCCGGCAGCAACGGCCAGGAGGTGCTCGACGCGCGCATGAAGCTCTATGAGCTGGGCTATTTCAAGAAAAAGCCCACCCAGACCGAGTATACCGACAGCATGGCGGATTACGTCAAAAAGTTTGAAAAAGACCACGGCCTGACACAGGACGGCGTGCTCTCGCCTGAGGATCAGGAAGTGCTGTTTGGGCTGTAAATAAGGAAGAAAAGCGCTTTCGTATAGGGGCGCGACGAAACGACAATCAATCCAATATCTCCGGGCAGTGACGACGGATGAAGCGTTCTTCTCCGTTGTCACTGCTTTTTGTGTCTGAGAACAGGGAACTGACAAGCTGACAAACCTGATATTTCAAGAAAAAACTACGTATTTTTGCCCAAAGGTTTTCAAAGGGCGATGCGCCAAACAGACGCCGTAAATGTTCGGAAAGCCCTTTGGTGTGCTTCACGCCACAATACTTGAGATAAAAAGAAAAAATCCGAACCCATCCCCAATCGGGATGATGTTCGGATTTCTTGGGTTTGGTGGAGCATAGGAGATTCGAACTCCTGACCCCAACACTGCCAGTGTTGTGCGCTACCAACTGCGCTAATGCCCCGTCAACATTGCGTATTATAGCGCAGAATGGAGAATGCGTCAATCCCTTTTTTGAAGTTTTTTGCATCAAATGGCAAAATCTGTATGGAATCGCCTGACCCGGCAGGCGATTTGCTTGCTTTTGGCGGGCAAAATGGGTATAATAACAGAAAAAGTGAGCGCGGAGGAGAACATGGCGCAGAAGTATACCCGAAACATGATCCGAAACGTGTTTATCGAGATGCTCGACGAACGGCCGTTTGACGAAATCACCGTGACCGATCTGGTGACGCGGTGCGAAATCAACCGCAAGACGTTCTACTATTATTATCAGGATTTGTACGCCGTGCTGACGGAGATTTTTGAATCTGAGCTGGAAGCGGTGCTCGGCGGCGTAAAGGAGCATGTCACGTGGGAAGAAGGCATTGCGCAGACGGTGCAGATTGCCTTGCAACATAAGCGCGCAGTCTATCACGTGTATCACTCGATGCAGCGCGAAACGCTGGAAAAATATCTTTACAATGTTGCGGGCGAAGTCATGCGCCGCTATGTCGAGCGGCAGAGCGCGGGCATCCACGCAAGCCAGGGGGACAAGGACATCATCGCGCAGTTCTACCAGAGCGCGCTGACCGAAATGGTGCTCAACTGGATCGGGCAGGGGATGAAGGAAGACGGGCTGGAAATGATCACCCGTATGGGCCAGCTCTTTGACGGCAACATCCGCGCGTCGCTCAAGCGGAGCGAGAGCCTGCCGGTTCGCCCGTGGAAGGGCGGCTTGAACGCCTAAAAAGACGGACGCACAGTAACATGTGCGTCCGTTCTTGTTTAAATGATATAGTCAAACCCCGCGTCGTCGTTTTTCATCAAATCGGCCAGGGTATAGCTTTCCAGATAATCATAAATCAGCTTGCTGAGTCCCTGCCACATCGGGTAAGTGCGGCAGTTCATCATGCGGGCGCACGGCTCATGCGGTTCGCAGAGGCAGGCGACGGGCGCAAGCTGGCCTTCCGTGATTTCCAGAATTTTGCGGACGGTAAACTGATCCGGCGTGCCGTTGAGCCGATAGCCGCCGCCCTTGCCGCGCACGCCGATGAGCACGTTGTTCTGCACGAGCAGCTTGACGATGCTTTCCAGATATTTTTCGGAAATCTCCTGCCGCGCGGCGATTTCCTTGAGCGGTACATAGGTGTTTCCCCGCTCGTGTTCAGCCATATCCACCAGCATGCGCAGCGCGTAGCGGCCTTTGGTCGAGATCATCATCGGTATTGCCTCCTTTGCGCCCTCCCGATCATGATGGCCCAATCTCCCCGCCGTCGGGAAGAAAAAAATGTGAGCGGTGGAAGGGTGAATCCTTATTACCTATTATACCATGGGGTAAATGAAGAGTTCAAGAAAATTTTGCGAAACCCGCTTGACAGAATCCGTTCATAGCGATATAATCCATTTACCGACCGGAAAGATAGGTTTAATGCCGGGCGGATATCGAACGGATAAGAGGGACTGAATCATGATGAGGAGCCATGCCGAACCGTTCCGCCGCCCATGCGTCGGATTTTGCAAAACGCAGAGCAGACGATGTTGAAGCGACGGGCGTGCGTTTACAGAAAAAGTTCTTCACCATATTGAATGAAAACATAAACGGGAGGATTTCACCATGAGCAAGATTTATACGAGCGCCGACCAGCTGATCGGCCATACCCCGCTGCTGGAGCTGACCCACATCGAGAAGAAGGAAAACCTGAACGCACATATTCTGGCCAAGCTGGAGTATTTCAATCCCGCCGGTTCTGTCAAGGATCGTATTGCGAAGGGCATGATTGACGATGCGGAAGCCAAGGGCGCGCTCAAGCCGGGCAGCGTCATCATCGAGCCGACCTCCGGCAACACGGGCATCGGCCTGGCGTCCGTCGCGGCGGCACGCGGCTACCGCATCATCATTGTGATGCCGGAGACGATGAGCGTCGAGCGCCGCCAGCTGATGAAGGCCTACGGCGCGGAGCTGGTGCTCAGCGAAGGCGCGAAGGGCATGAAGGGCGCGATTGCCAAGGCGAACGAGCTGGCGGCGGAAATTCCGAACAGCTTTATTCCGGGGCAGTTTGTGAACCCGGCGAACCCGGCTGTGCACAAGGCGAGCACCGGCCCGGAAATCTGGGAGGATACCGACGGCGCTGTGGATTTCTTTGTGGCGGGCGTCGGCACGGGCGGAACGATCACCGGCGTGGGCGAGTATCTGAAGGAGCAGAACTCGAACGTGAAAGTGGTTGCGGTTGAGCCGGCGACCTCTCCGGTGCTGAGCAAGGGCGTTGCGGGCGCGCACAAGATTCAGGGAATCGGCGCGGGCTTTGTGCCGGACGTTTTGAACACGAAGGTTTACGACGAAATCATCGCCGTGAAGAACGAGGACGCGTTTGCGACGGGCCGCGAGATTGGCCGCAGCGAAGGCGTGCTGGTGGGCATTTCTTCCGGCGCGGCGGTGTATGCGGCGATTCAGCTGGCGAAGCGGCCGGAGAACGCGGGCAAGAACATCGTTGTGCTTCTGCCGGACACGGGCGACCGCTATCTGTCCACGCCGCTGTTCGCGGAGTAAGGGGAGACGTTGGGGCGCCACACCAAACCCCGGCAGGAACCTGAGGTTCCTGCACCTCCCATATCGGTTCACTTTGTGAGCCGAAGGAAAAGCGGGTTAAAGCTGCCGCGAAGCGAAGAAGGGAGTCTGAGGGGATAATCCCCTCAGGCGGGTATGGGCGTCAGCCCATCGTAACCCATAAAATGAAAAAATGTAGTTTCAGAGCAGACTGCGAAGCAGTCTACGATTGAAAAGGGGCATGTCCGCAAAGGCTGGACATGCCCCTTTTATCGGTTCAGACAAATGAAACTGTGCTTCCATAGCTTTATCCTATGGCATGCCGCAGGAAACAGGGATTTGACCTTTCCTTTGTTCTCTCGTATAATACATCCATCGAAAGAAAAAACGTTCACCAAAACAAAACGGGAGGATTTGAACATGCTGTTTCATCCGGGCGGGAGCAACAGCCGAATGCGCTGACTGCCGATTCCAGCCGCAAAGCAACATTTCAATATAACCTATCGAACAGATCGAAGGAGATTGCGTTTTATGAACAGCTTCGTCAAGAAAATCGTCACCGTGGCCGCGACGGCCGCGCTCACCCTGTCCTCTGCCGCCGCGCTGGCGGCCGCTCCGCTTCAGCTCGGCGTGCCGGACGACGGCACGAACCTCTCCCGCGGCATCAAGCTGCTGGAGGCGGCGGGCTTCATCAAGGTTGACCCGGCTGCGGGCTACACGCCGGAAATCAAGGATATCACCGACTACCTCTACAACGTCGAGGTGACCCCGGTTGCGGCCAACACGCTGCCCTCTACGCTGGGCGATTTCGCCGCTTCCACCATCAACGGCACCTACGCCGTGCCTTACGGCCTGATTCCTTCCCGCGACGCGCTGCTCATCGAGAAACAGGATGAGAACGGCGAGAACCCGTATGTGAACGTCATCGTCGCCCGCACCGCGGACAAGGACAACGAAGTCTATCAGAAGGTTGTCGAAGCCTATCAGACCCAGCTGGTCGCCGAATTCCTGTTGGTGAATTATCACGAGACGTTCTACCCGGCCTTTGCGTATGACGCGGACGCCGCATTCTCCGTCACCGAGGAAAACGTTGCCGAAATCTCCGGCTACAAGTCCTCCAAGGATGGCAAGACCGTCGTCAAGGTCGGCGTGTGCGGCGGCGTGGGCAACAACGAGCAGTGGATCGCGACCCAGAAGGTGCTCGACGACGAGGGCGCGAACATCTACATCGACCTTGTGGAGTTTGACGCGTACAACCTGCCGAACGAAGCGCTCAACAGCGGCGACATCGACCTGAACGCGTTCCAGCACAAGGCTTATCTCGCCAAGGACTGCTCCGCGAACGGCTATGACCTGACCGTCATCGGCGACACGCTGATCGCTCCACTGTGCATCTACTCCGAGAAGTATGATTCCATCGACGCGATCAAGGAAGCCGCTGGCGCGAAGTAAGCACTTTTCAACCGGTACGGCCTCAAAAAGGCCGTACCGGCTTTTCCTGTCTATAACAGAAGAAGCGAGGTATCCCCATGATTCAAATCGAGAAGATGAATAAGGTGTTCCACCTCAAGAGCGGCGACGTGACCGCGCTGGATAACGTGACGCTGAATATCGGCGACGGCATGATTTACGGCGTCATCGGCTATTCCGGCGCGGGCAAGTCGACGCTGGTGCGCTGCCTGAACCTGCTGGAAACGCCGGACAGCGGCACGCTCAGCGTCGGCGATTCCGGCGTGATTACGCTCAAAGACGGCAAGGCCTACGACGCGCAGGGCAGAAAGATGACCGAAAAGAAGCTCGGCGCAATGCGCCGCGGTATCGGCATGATCTTCCAGCACTTCAACCTGCTGGATCGCTCGACCGTGTTTGAAAACATCGCCTATCCGCTGCGCTACACGGGCATGAAGAAGGCCGATATCGAAGCGCGCGTGTTTGAACTGCTGGATCTGGTCGATCTGCGCGACAAGGCGGACGTCTATCCCTACCAGCTTTCCGGCGGCCAGAAGCAGCGCGTCGCGATTGCCCGCGCCTTGGCGAACAAGCCGCAGGTGCTGCTCTCCGACGAGGCGACCAGCGCGCTCGATCCGGATGCGACGGAAGCCATTCTGAACCTGCTTCGCGACCTGAACCGCAAGCTCGGATTGACCATCGTGCTCATCACGCACGAGATGGCGGCCATCAAGTCCATCTGCCAGCGCGTGGCCGTGATGGAAAATGGCCGCGTGGTCGAGGAGGGCGACGTATACGACATCTTTGCGCATCCGCGCGCGGCGATTACGCGCAAATTCGTTTCCTCCGCGTCCGCGCTGAGCAAGGTGGATAAGCTGATGGAAGAGGGGAGCACACTCGTGCGTCCCACAGCGAATCAGAAGCTTGTGCGCCTGACGTTCCACAAGGACTGCGTCGGCGAACACGTGATTTCCACCGTCTCCCGCGATTTCGGCGTGGATATCAACATCGTGCTGGCCAATGTCGAGGTCATCGAGGATAACCCGCTGGGCGGCATGATCGCCCTGCTCGGCGGCGAGGAAAAGCAGGTGGCCGCCGCGCTGAACTATCTGAATGAAAACCATGTGTATACGGAGGTCATCGCCGATGGAAGCATTTGAGCAGCTGATTGAGCAGATTGCGCCGAATCTGTACGCATACAGAGATCGTTTCTTCACCAGCTTCGCGGCGACGTTTGAGATGTTCGCCAAGGCGGGCATCATCGCGTTTGTCGTCGGCCTGTTCTTCGGCGTGCTGCTGGTGATCACGCGCAAGGGCGGCGTGCGTCAGAATCTCGTCGTTTACCAGATTGTGAACATCGTCATCAACGTGTTCCGCTCGATTCCGTTTATCATTCTGCTGATTTTCCTCATCCCGCTGACGCGCGCGGTGGTCGGCTCGGCCATCGGCGTGAAGGGCGCAATTTTGCCGCTGGTGTTCGGCACGGTGCCGTTTTACACGCGCCAGGTGGAAGTTGCGCTGACGGGCGTGAACGAGGGCAAGGTGGAAGCCGCGCGCAGCATGGGTTCCGGCACGCTGGGGCTGATTTTCCGCGTGTATCTGCATGAAGCCGTGCCGGAACTGATCCGCGTGACGACAGTCACCGCCATCAGCCTGATTGGCCTGACGACGATGGCGGGCGCGGTCGGCGCGGGCGGCATCGGCAGTTTCGCGATTAACTACGGCCAGAACCAGAACCATCAGGATATCGTCAACGTCTGCGTGGTTGTGCTGCTGATTGTCGTGTTCATTTTGCAGAGCCTTGGCAACGCGCTGGCGCGGCGCACGACGAACAGGGGCCTGTTCCGGAAAGTGCATCAGTAAAGGATACGTTGGGGCTTTGCCCCAAACCCCAGAAGGGAACTGAGTTCCCTTCACCTTCCGCATGGCTTCGCGGCATGCCGCGAAGCGGAGGAGGAAAGTCCAGAAAACTCAGTTTTCTGGCAGGGTTTGGGGCAGCGCCCCAACGTATCCCTCGGCGTATCCCACACTTTCCCCGAAGTGTCCAAAAATCATCCAAAATCGAAGCTGTGTCGAAAAACGGGACACAGCTTTTTTTCTGCCCGTTTTAAAAACCGCTTGACCTTGGTACAATAATGCCATCAAAAGGAAATGAGCGATACACAAGCCGGCCGGGCAAAAGCCCCCGGCGGTATCGCCTGAACCATAAGGAGGTTTCGGTTATGTATTACAGCAGCGGCAACTATGAAGCGTTCTCTCATCCCAAGAAGCCGGAAGGTGTGGACGGCAAGTCCGCATACATCATCGGCTCCGGCCTTGCGGCGCTGACCGCGGCCTGCTACCTTGTGCGCGACGGCCAGATGAAGGGCGAGCACATCCACGTCTTTGAAAAAGATCCGGTGGCGGGCGGCGCGTGCGACGGCCGCAAGATGGACGTCGGCTATGTCATGCGCGGCGGCCGCGAGATGGACAACCATTTCGAGGTCATGTGGGATTTGCTGCACGATATCCCGTCCCTGGAGCATGAGGGCCAGAGCGTGCTGGACGAGTATTACTGGCTGAACAAAGAAGATCCGAATTCCTCTCTCTGCCGCGCGACCGTGAACCGCGGCGAGGACGCGCACACCGACGGCAAGTTCGCCATCAGCGACAAGGGCGCGATGGAAATCATGCGCCTGTTCTTCACGCCGGATGAGCAGCTCCAGGATAAGCGCATCACCGATTTCTTCGACGACGAGGTTTTCTCTTCCAACTTCTGGCTCTACTGGCGCACGATGTTCGCCTTTGAAAACTGGCACAGCGCGCTGGAGATGAAGCTCTATATCAAGCGCTACATCCATCACATCGGCGGCCTGCCGGACTTCAAGGCCCTGCGCTTCACGCGCTACAATCAGTATGAATCCATCATCCTGCCGATGACCAGCTACCTCAAGAGCCATGGCGTGCAGTTCTTCTACAACACGAAGGTCGTGGATGTGAAGTTCGACATCAAGGGCGAGCGCAAGCAGGCTTCCAGCATCGTGGTGGAGAGCGACGGTCAGCAGGAAACCATCAACCTGACCGAAAACGACCTGCTGTTCATCACCAACGGCGGCTGCGTCGAGAACAGCTCCATCGGCAGCCAGAACGAGGCGGCCGAGTTCGATCCGGAGCTCAAGCCGGGCAACGGCTGGGATCTCTGGAAAAAGATCGCGGCGCAGGATCCGAGCTTCGGCCATCCGGACAAGTTCATCTACGACGCGGAGCAGACCAACTGGGAGAGCGCGACCATCACCACGCTGGACGACAAGATCCCGCCGTACATTCAGAAGATCTGCAAGCGCGATCCGTTCACCGGCCACACCGTCACCGGCGGCATTGTCACCGTGAAGGATTCCAACTGGCTGATGAGCTGGACGCTCAACCGTCAGCAGCAGTTCCACGACCAGCCGAAGAACCAGCTGTGCGTCTGGGTCTATGCGCTGTTCACCGATAAGCCGGGCAACTATGTCAAGAAGCCCATGCGTGACTGCACCGGCAAGGAAATCTGCATGGAGTGGCTGTATCACATCGGCGTGCCGGAGGACCAGATCGAAGAGCTGGCGGAGAAGAGCGCCAACACCGTGCCGGTCATGATGCCGTACATCGACGCGTTCTTCATGCCGCGCGCCAAGGGCGACCGTCCGGACATCGTGCCGAAGGGCGCCGTGAACTTCGCGTTCCTCGGCCAGTTCGCCGAGACGGCCCGCGACACCATCTTCACCACCGAGTATTCCATGCGCACCGGCATGGAGGCGGTTTACACCCTGCTGAATGTGGATCGCGGCGTGCCGGAGGTCTGGGGCAGCACCTATGATCTGCGCGATTTGATCAACGCCACCGTGCAGCTGCGCGACGGCAAGAAGATCACCGATATGGAACTTCCGTTCATCGAGAAGATTGCGCTCAAGGAAGTGCTCAAGAAGATTCAGGGCACGGACATCGAGAAGTTCCTGAAGGAATACAATGCCATCTGATGCGAGCAATCGCGTTGGCGCGGGGCTTGGCTCCGCGCCTTTTTGCGTGGGGGACGTTGGGGAAAAAACGCTGGGGCTTTGCCCCAAGTCCGGAAAACTCGCATAGTCGCGCTGTCCTCTGCCTGCGGCAGACTCGCTCCTTGCGATTTTCGATTTCCGCCATGCTGAATCCCGCACAGCGGGCGCATGGCTTCAATCCCCCAAAGGAACCTGAGGTTCCTGTACCTCCCGTACTGACCGCTGCGCGGTCAGGGGAGAAAATAAGATGGTTCAGTGAGAAGTTTTTTGACAAGCTATTGCTTTTTGCGTATAATAAAATAAATGGGTTCGTGGATTACGCAGTAATCCACAAATGGAAGGTGAAGGGAGCTCAGTTCCCTTCCGGGGTTTGGGGCAGCGCCCCAATGCAGCCCCTAAAGGAGGCTTTATGAAATTAGGCGTGATCGACGTGGGCGGAGGCTTTCGCGATATCTATGGCGCGGGCGTTTTTGACTGGTGCCTCGACCACGATGTGAATTTTGATTACTGTATCGGAATTTCGGCGGGCAGCGCAAACCTGGCTTCCTATCTGGCCAGACAGCGCGGGCGGAATTATACCTTCTATATGGATTATGTGTTCCGCAAGGAATACGCCAGCCTGGATAACTGGCTCAAGACCCGCAACTATGTCGATCTGGATTATGTGTACAGCACCCTGTCCAACAGTGACGGCGAAAATCCGATCGATTATGAAACGTTGGCGAAGAACCCCGCCGAATTCTATGTCGGCGCGTGCGACGCGCGCACGGGTCAGGCCGTCTATTTCAGCAAGAGCTGCCTGAAAAAAGATCATTACGATATCTTCAAGGGATCGTGCGCTCTGCCCATGTTCTGTAAGCCGTATAGGGTTGAAAATATCCCCTGTCTGGATGGCGGCATTTCCGATCCTGTGCCGGTGCTCAAGGCGTTTGAAGATGGCTGCGACAAGGTCGTGCTGATTCTCACGCGCCCGATTGAGCAGAAGCGCGAACAGAAGAAGGACGTCGTGCCTGCGCGCCTGCTGGCTAAAACCTATCCGAAGGCAGCCGAACGGCTGCTCGACCGCTACCGCCTGTATAACGACGGCGTGGAGATTGCCAAAGAGTATCAGAAGCTCGGTAAGCTGCTCATCGTCGCGCCGGATGATATCTGCGGTCTGTCTACGCTCAGCAAGAGCCATGAAAAGCTGCAAATGATGTATGATAAGGGTATGAAAGACGCCGAGAAGATCGGGACTTTTCTGAACAGGTAAATCGAGGAATATGAAACATCCGCCCGGCGTGAGAGCCGGGCGGATGTTTCTATAAAAGCGAATCGAGTATAGAAAACCCGCTCGGTGTAAAAGCCAAGCGGGTTTTTTAGACACTGTAAGCTCCCGGAACAGTCTTTCAAGAACCCATTGCCTGAAATGGGTTGTTATGTTATAATAGCAACGTAGACAAGTAGGTTCTACGGGGTGGTTGCCTCCGCGACGTTTCAATACAGAAGCGGAGGTGATGCGTATGTCGAATATTGAGTTGCTCAATATCCTGCTCGCAATCGCCGGTTTACTGATCAGCGCTTATACGCTTGGTCTAAACAACAGACGATAAGAAAAACCGCCTCGCAGATGACAGCTGCTTGGCGGTTTGATTGGGCTGTATGCCCATCTAAACAGTCGCGGTGGTTTTCCACCCTGTAGGTCAGCCCCTACTTGTCTACATTTTAGCATCTTCCCGGCTGCTCGTCAAGGGCGGCTTTTTCTTTTATTTTGGGTGCAAGAAAAAGGCTCGTGACGCCCCAGAAAACAGAAAACCCGCCCGCTGCCATCATCGCGCAGCCGGGCGGATTTCTTACGATTATACACTTTTTTGCTTTCAACCTTTTTGGAAACCGGAGGGACAGCCCAGAGCGTTCGCCGCGCGGCGTTCAATTCGCGTTGGGCTTTTTTGCTGAGCTTTTCTTTGGGGATGAAACGGGTGGACATGCAATCACGACCTTTCAAAATCGACCGAAACAAAAGAACACGGTGATGTTGAGGTCATCATCGTGTCGATGCCGAGAGGCTAATAGCTATAAAAGCTTTCGTCGTGTCTTCATTGTAGCATGAACCGCGCCGCGCGTCAAAGGCGGCTAATTTGAAGCGGAAAAATCAGATTTTTCCGTGCCTTTTCGCGTAAACGAACGAATAGACGAGCGGCGAGAGGGACGCGACAAAAATCGCGGCGACCCAGACGACGGCTGCATGGCTGAGGAAGACGGAAAGCAGCGTGACCACCCCGGCGATGATCCATACATAGCCCGCGAAACGGTGGGTGTGATTCCAGTTATCCTCGTTGTCAAGCGTCCACGGGAGGCGGATGCCCACGGTGTAGTTATGGCGGCACTTGGGCAGGTAATTGCCGATGACGATGAAGATCAGGCCGAGGAAAACCATGCCGAGACGCGAGACGTTGATGGCGAAGCCCAGCGCGCTCAGGTATATGGACAGGCCGGCGAACAGGCTGACGGCGGGGCAGATCCACAGGACGAGCTGCGCCATCTTCTCGGAGATATTCTGCTTTTTGGGATCGGCGCGCAGCATGACGGCGCAGAAGAGCTGCATGGCGAGGATGAACAGCGGGAGGCCGATCACCGCGAACGGGCGGCCGGAATAGTCGTCCACCGTGCCGCTGAAATCGAAATGGGTGGGCATGCGTTCGGGCAGGCGATTCCACAGGGCGAGGCCGAAAAACATCGGCAGCAGGATGATGATGCAGGTAACAAGCAGGGTGCGTTTAGGAATGGCTTTCATGGTTGTCTCCTTTCAGTTGAGAGAGCCAGAGCATGACCTCCTCGACGACGGAGGTATTCAGCTCGTAATAGATAAAGTTTTTTTCGCGCGTTTCAAACACGAGATCGGCCTTTTTGAGCACGCTGAGGTGATAAGACACGGTCGCGCCTGTCATTTCAAAATGCCCGGCGATTTCACCCGCGCTCATGCGTCCATCCCGAAGCAGCAGCAGAATTTCCCGCCGCGCGGGATCGGAAAGCGCCTTGAAGGTTTCGGCAAAGCTCATGCGGGACCTCCTTTCATTTCTGTTTAGAAATTGATCTAAATAGGCGATGGCTGTATTGTAGCAGGGCGGAAGGCGGGTGTCAAGAGGAATTTAGAAAAACTTCTAAATTCCCATCCTTCAGCCGCGCTTATGCGCGCCAGACCTTCGGCGTTTGGCTTGCCTGTTTCCCGCACGGCGGGTGGCGAGCAAAACGCCCTCAAAGAGGGAGCCTTTGGGTATAATCTGCCGAACAAAAATAGCGTAACTTTTTGGAAAAGTATCGCTTTCCAAGAAGGTTTCGCCATAATATGGAAGTCACATAAAGAAAAGCCTCCCTCTTAGAGGGAGGCGGCACGACGAAGTCGTGACGGAAGGAGTTACGCTTTCGGCAGTTTCCGCACGACGACGGCGTAGCAGACGACCAGCGCGGCGAGGGTCACGGCCCACGAAACGGGATACGAGAGATAGAGCGTATCGAGGGTGGGGGAGGCGGCGAAGGCGGTATAGAGCCAGACGACGCGCAGCAGGCAGATGCCGCTCAGGCTCGTGATGGTCGGCAGAAGGGAATAGCCGATGCCGCGCAGCTGGCCGACGAAGGTGTCCTGCATACAGAACAGGACGTAGAGCGGCATGTTATGGCTGACGCGGATGAGGCCGTTGGCGATGACATCCGGATCGGTGTTAAACAGGGAGAGCAGCGGCGTGCCGAACGCATAGATCAGCAGGCCGAGCGTCAGGCCGCCCACGAGGGTCGCGGCGAGGCAGACCGCGAGCACGCGCCGCACACGCTGATATTTCTCTGCGCCCATATTCTGGCTGGAAAACGTAAGGGCAGCCTGCGAGATGGAGTTGGAAACGGTGGTGGCGAAGCCTTCGATGCTGGCGGCGGCGGTATTGCCCGCAATGGCGGCCGCACCGAAGGAATTGATGGCGGACTGAATGAGCACGTTGGAGATGGAGAACATGCTGCTTTGCAGACCGGCGGGGATGCCGATGCGCAGAATCAGACTGAGGGAGCGGCGCTCGACGCGCGTTTTTTTCGGCTCGAAGCGGATATCGCCGTGGTTGGTGATCAGGCTGGCGAGGACAAGCGCCGCGCTGATGAACTCGCTGACGATGGTCGCGATGGCGACGCCCGCGACGCTGAGCTTCAACCCGGCGACGAGCAGCACGTTGAGGATGATATTGACCACGCCGCTGATGGTCAGGTAATACAGCGGGCGCTTGGTATCGCCGACGGCGCGAAGGATGGCCGCGCCATAGTTATAGATGAGGCTGGCGGGCAGGCCGACGGCGTAAATATTGAGATAGAGCTTCGCGCCGGCCAGCACGTTTTCGGGGCAGCCCATCAGTTCCAGCAGCGGGGCGGAGAGGAGCAGCAGCAGCGCGCCGAGCAGCACGCCGGAAAGAACGGCCAGCGCCATGGAGGTATGCACCGCGCAGCGCACGCCGTCCCGGTCTCCGGCTCCGGTCGCGCGGGCGACGGCCACGGACGCGCCGACGCTCAGACCCATCAGCATGCTGACCAGAAGCTGAATAAGCGAGGTCGTCGCGCCGACGGAGGCCATCGCGACGGAATCTGCAAAGCGTCCGACGACGATGATATCCGCGGAATTATATAGAAGCTGAAGCACGCCGGAGAGAATCAGCGGCACGGTAAACGCGAGCACATTGGGCAGAAGAGGCCCGGCGGTCATTTCCACCTGGCGATGCGAACGATGGGCAAACAAGACCGATCACCTCAAATCAAAAGCAATGCGAAAAGAATAACACAACGGATGGGAAGCGTCAAGAACTGCATCAACCAAAAAACCGCACTTGCATTTCATATGTATTTTGGATATAATGAAAGAGCATGTTGGCAAATGATGGACTGTGACGCGCGCCGCCGCGCGATGAGGAGCAAGAATATGAAAACAGTGACGATTCGCCTGACGATGATGACCGACAATGTGAAAAACTTTGTCAGCCTGGTCAGTCGTTATCCGTATGATATGGATCTGCGTTCGGGCCGCTATGTGGTGGACGCCAAATCGATTCTGGGCATTTTTTCCATCGATCTGTCCCGCCCGATTACGATGTCGATTTACAGCGACGACTGCGACGACCTGCTCCGCGACCTGGACGGCTACATCGTCAAGGACGATGGGGAGAACGCTTCCAAATAACCGGCGTGGAACGATCATTCAGAACCGGAGGTGCGGCTCATGCCTCTTGACGCGCATGCTACGGAAGAAGAAGACAAGCTGATTCTGCTTTCCTCGCTGAGCCGCCTGGGCGGATGCACGCAGGAGCAGCTGCTGCGCTTTCTGGCTGAAAGCGGGCTGATGAACCCGTTTCAGTTTTACCTGGCGCTCGGCGGGCTGAAAGAAGCGGGCTTCATCCGCGAGGCGCGCCATATGGAAGGGGCGCTGCTGTTTCTGACCCCGCAGGGCCGTGAGAGCGTGGAAATGTTCGCCTCGCGCATTCGGGCGTCTCAGCAGGAAAAGCTGGATACCCACGCGGCGGAATGGAAGCGGCGCATTCGCGACGAATTGCAGATGCCCGCCGAGTGGAAAGAGACGGATAACGGTTTTTCCGTCACGCTGCGCGCGCTGGAAAGCGGCGCGGAAATCTTTTCCATGACGCTGACGGCGGCCACCAGAGCGCAGGCCAAACGATTCTGCGAGCGCTGGCCGAGCCGCGCGCCGTTTCTCTACCAGACCATCATGGAGCAGCTGGGGGAAGCGGATACGGAAAAAAACGAGCCGTAAGCGCAAAATGAGATCTAACGAAGGAAAAAATGCAGTATAAAACCTGTAAATAAACGAAAAAAATAGAAAACAATCAAACGTTCGATGGCGAAAGCGAAAAAGGCGCGTCTGCAGCGCGCCTGATTCCATGCGGCTGTCGGGCGTTTTTTTGATGCGAAAAAACGCCGAAAAGGCGATCAAATGCCGGAAGAATATGCGGAAAGTTCGCAAAAAACGAACGTGAATTTGGGGAGATTGACTGACGGACGGAAAGAAATTGTCTAAAAACACTTCCATTTTTTCATACAATCTGATATAATGAACCCAACGCACAGGCGGGCGCGAACAAGCCGCCTGAAAAAACAGCCGATAACAGGCTTCAAAGGAGGAACGATTTATGAAGGACTACATGGTGAAGGACATACGCAACATCGCTGTATTGGGACACGGCTCTGAAGGCAAAACGACGCTGGTTGAGTCGATGCTCTATGCTGCCGGCGTGACTGACCGCCAGGGTCGTGTCGAGGATGGAAACACGGTCAGTGACTATGATTCCGAAGAAATCAAGCGTCATATCTCCATCAGCGCGTCCGTGGCGCCGATTGAAATCCACGGCAAAAAACTCAACCTCATTGACGTTCCCGGTTACTTTGATTTTGCGGGCGAAATGGCTGGCCCGCTGCACGCCGTGGAGGGCGCGGTGATCGTCATCAGCGCCGCGACGGGCATCTCCACCGGCTTTGAAAAAGCATGGAACGCGACCGCGAAGCATGGCCTGGCACGCCTCATCGCCGTCTCGCAGGTCGATCGTGAACATATCAATTACCGCAAGGTGCTCGACGATCTGCGCAGTACCTACGGCAACTGCATCATTCCGACGGTTCTGCCGATCGGCGAGGGCACGTCCTTCCGCGGCGTTGTGGATGTTTTGACGGGCAAAGCCTTCATCGGCGCGGGCAAAGACCGCAAGGAAATCCCGGTTCCGGAAGACATGGCCGGCTTGGTGGAAGAGGCGCTGGAAGCCTGCCACGAGGCGGCGGCCAGCACCAGCGAAGAATTGATGGAAAAATTCTTCGACGAAGGCAAACTCAGCGAAGAAGACATGCTGCGCGGCCTGTCCACCGGCATTTACGAGGGCAGCATTGTGCCGGTTGCGCCGGTTTCCAGCCTGGACGGCATCGGCGTGCGTCCGCTGATGTATGAGCTGGCGATGTACATGCCCAGCCCGATGGAACACACCTATCACGGCATCAACCCGAAGACCAAATCCATGCACATCCGCCACGCGGACATGAGCGAGAGCTTCACCGCGCAGGTGTTCAAGACGATCGCCGATCCGTTCGTGGGCAAGCTGTCGCTGATTAAGGTGATCTCCGGCGTGCTGACCCCGGCGACCCCGCTGTTCAACGCGAACGCGGATAAGCCGGAAAAAGCGGCGGGCATCTTCATGGTGCGCGGCAAGAAGCAGATCCCGGTCGGCATGCTCTGCGCGGGCGACATCGGCGCGCTCAGCAAGCTGCAATACACCTCCACAGGCGACAGCCTCTGCGAAATCGGCAAGGTCGTTCAGTATGACAGCATCGATTTCCCCGCGCCGCAGATTTCCCTTGCGGTGTACGCCAAGAAGGCGGGCGATGAAGACAAGGTCTTCTCCGGTCTGGCGCGCCTGTGCGAGGAAATGCCGGACGTCATCGTCGCCAAAGACCCGATGACCACCGAAACCCTCATCAGCGGCCAGGGCGAACTGGAGCTTGAAATCGTGCGCCAGAAGCTGCAAAGCAAGTTCGGCGCGGAAGCCGTGTTCAAAGATCCGAAGATCGCCTACCGCGAGTCCATCCGCAAGACGATTCAGGTGCAGGGCCGTCACAAGAAGCAGAGCGGCGGCCATGGCCAGTTCGGCGACGTGTGGATCGAGTTCTCCCCGGCTGAACCGGGCACGGATTTCGAGTTCGTCGACGCGGTCGTCGGCGGCGCAGTGCCGCGCAACTTCATTCCGTCGGTCGAAAAGGGCCTGCGCGAGAACCTCGTCAAGGGCGTTCTGGCGGGCTTCCCGATGACGGGTCTGCGCGCCAAGCTCTACGACGGCAGCTATCACCCGGTCGATTCCTCCGAAATGGCGTTCAAGACGGCGGCGCGCATTGCCTACAAGCAGTGCATCAACGCGAACCCGGTGCTGCTTGAGCCGATTATGCACGTGGAAATCAGCGTGCCGGATGAGTACATGGGCGATATCATGGGCGACCTGAACAAGCGCCGCGGCCGCATCCTCGGCATGGAGCAGAATGACGGCAGGCAGCTCATCATTGCCGAAGTGCCGCAGGCCGAAATGTTCAAATATGCGACGGATCTGCGCTCCATGACGCAGGCGAAGGGTTCGTTCAAGATGAGCTTTGAGCGCTATGAAGAAGTGCCGCAGGCCATCGCAACCAAGATTATCGAGGCGCATAAGGCCGATCTGGCGGACGACGACGAATAAAAAAACATAAGATTCAGTATAATTCGACGACGACGGCTTACGTATCCACGAAGTATTCGGTAATCGAGCCGTGGTCTGAAGAGACGTATGACGAATTATACGACGCGGGATATGACGGAACGAGTTCCGCCACGTCGCACAGGTAAACAAACAGGTGAGCAGGCGGGCAGAAATGCCCGCCTGTTTCTATCTGTTTTGCTCAAAAATGATACGTAAATTTCACCGGATTGACAAATTCGCTTGACATGCGGATGAATCAAATGTAAAATAGAGATAGTCAAAGTGAAAGCGTGTGCAGATTATGCTGTGCTGGACATTGCGCCGGGGGAAATCGGAGTGCGTTTAGGCCGACTTTTCCGGGCGTTTGATACATCAAAACTGGATAGGCGGCAAAGCCGCGGAGGGAAGAAAGCGTCCCTGCGTCGGCATGGTTCTTTGTGCCTAAATGGGTTGTGGATCGCCAAAGGCGGGCGCCAATCTGTACACTTTTTTCTTGGACGATTGATTTGCGTTGAAATTGAGAATCCAAAAAGAAGGAGAGTGAAGCAGGTTGGCGTCGTTTATTTTTACCTTTTTAGCGATCGTCGTCGCACTGGCCGCAGGCGGTGCGGGCGGCTATATGTACCGCAAAAACGTGCAGGAAAAGAAGATCGGGCGCAACGAGGAATTTGCCCGGAATCTGCTGGATGAAGCGCAGAAGCGCGCGGAAGAAAAGAAGAAGGAAAGCATTCTTGAGGCCAAGGAAGAGGTCATCCGCCTTAAGAACGAACTGGATCGCGAAATCCGCGACCGCCGCGCCGAAGTGCAGCGCAGCGAGCGCCGCGTCACCCAGCGCGAGGAAACGCTCGACAAAAAGGCGGATAACCTCGACGCGCGCGAGACCGGCCTTGAGCGCAAGCAGACCGAACTGGACCGCCTGACTGCCGAGGCGCAGGAGTATGGCGCACGTCAGAAGGCCGCCGCCGAGGAGGCCGAGAAGACCGCCAAAGAGCTGGAAGAAAAGAGCCAGGCCGAGCTGGAGCGCGTCGCGAAGATGACGCAGGAAGAAGCGCGCGACATGATCGTGCAGCGGATTCAGAAGGAAGCTTACCACGACGCGGGCGTGATGGTTCGCGAGATCGAGCAGAACGCGAAGGACGAGGCCGAGAAAAAGGCGCGCAACATCGTTGCGATGGCGATTCAGCGCTGCGCGAGCGACCATGTGGCGGAGACCACGGTTTCCGTCGTGTCCCTGCCGAACGAGGACATGAAGGGCCGCATCATCGGCCGCGAGGGCCGCAACATCCGCACGCTGGAAACCGCGACCGGCGTCGATCTCATCATCGACGATACGCCGGAAGCCGTTATCGTGTCCGCGTTTGACCCCATCCGCCGCGAGGTTGCGCGAATTGCGCTGGAAAAGCTCATCGCCGACGGCCGCATTCATCCGGCGCGTATCGAGGAAATGGTCGATAAGGCCAAGCGCGAGGTGGACAACCAGATCCGCGAGGCGGGCGAGCAGGCCATCTTTGAAACGAACATGCATGGCATCCACCATGAGCTGGTGAAGCTGCTGGGCCGCATGCGCTATCGCACGAGCTACGGCCAGAACGTGCTTCAGCACAGCATCGAGGTCAGCCATCTGGCGGGCCTGATGGCGGCGGAGCTGGGCGCGGACGTTCAGCTTGCCAAGCGCGCGGGCCTGCTCCACGACATCGGCAAAGCCGTCGATCACGAGCTGGAAGGCACGCACGTCGAGCTGGGCGTCGAGATGGCCAAGCGCTATCACGAGCCGCCGGAAGTGATCCACTGCATCGCGGCGCACCACAACGATGTCGAGCCGCAGACCGTCGAGGCCGTGCTGATTCAGGCGGCGGATGCGATCTCCGCAGCCCGTCCGGGCGCGCGCCGCGAGAGCATTGAGAACTACATCCGCCGTCTGGAAAAGCTGGAGGAGATTTCCAACAGCTTCCCCGGCGTGGAAAAGTCGTTTGCGATTCAGTCCGGCCGCGAGGTGCGCATCATGGTCAAGCCGGAGGATATCTCCGACGAGGGCACGTATGTGCTTGCCCGCGAAATTGCCAAGCGCATTGAAAATGAGCTGGAATATCCGGGACAGATCAAGGTCAACGTCATCCGCGAGACCCGCTGTACCGAGTTCGCGAAGTAAGAAAAAAACAGAGTTTGGAAAGCGGCGTTGTGTTTTGCGGCGCCGCTTTTTGCGTAGGGATGGGGAAGTTGGGGCGCCGATCCAAACCCCGCCAGAAACCTGAGGTTTCTGGACTTTCCATATTGGATTGCTGCACAATCCAAGCCTTTGGTCTGAGCTGAACAAGGAACGATAACGGGCGAATAGGAGAAAAGTGAAATGAAAATCGAAATTCGGCAAATCGAACATGCTGAGGAAAAGCGGACAATCTGCCGCGCGATTTTGGAAGCCCTGCCGGAGTGGTTCGGCATTCCCGAAGCGCGGGAGGAATACATCCGCGAGAGCGCGGACAGGCTCTTTTTTGCCGCGATGGACGGAGAAAAACCCGTCGGCTTTCTGTATCTGAAAGAGACGGGGCGCGACACGGTCGAGCTGTATGCAATGGGCGTTTTGAAGGCGCGGCACAGGACGGGCGTCGGGCGGGCACTGGTGGAGGCGGCCAGGCGAGCCGCGCGCGAGGCGGGCTATGCGTTCATGCAGGTGAAAACGGTACAGATGGGAAAATACGCCGAGTATGACGCGACGAACCGGTTTTATCTGGCGATGGGGTTCAAGGAGTTCGAGGTATTCCCGCACCTGTGGGACGAATGGAACCCGTGTCAGGTGTATGTGATGGGGCTGTAACAAAAGGAGAAATGAACATGGAGATTGAAACGCGGCCCGACGCCTATGAGGTGCGGCGGCTGGATGAGCGGGACGTGGACGCGATTTTGGCGCTCTGCGAGGGAAACAGCCTGTTTTATCAATATCATCTGCCGATGGCGACGCGGGAAAGCATTTTGGCGGACATGACCGCACTTCCGCCGAAAAAGCGCATGGAGGACAAGGCCTACGTCGGTTTTTTTGAGGAAGGAAAATTGACCGCCGTTCTGGACTGGATCAGCGGCTATCCGACGAAAGAAACGGCATGGATCGGGCTGTTCATGGTCAGCGCGGAAAGACAGGGGCAAGGCGTCGGAAGCGGAATCATCCGCGGCCTGACGGAAAGCCTGAGGGCGGTGGGGTATCGGGAGATTCAGCTCGGCGTGGACAAAGGAAATCCGCAGAGCTTCGCGTTTTGGAAGAAAAACGGGTTTGAGGTTTTGCGCGAGGACGATTATATCGTGATGAGACGGAAAATTTGAGGAGATGAAAGCGTGATTCGGAGGTATGATTCCGGCGCGGCGTTTTTGGCGGAAAATCGGGCGTTTTTGGATACCAAGCCTCAGATTTCGGCGTTCATGGCGCTGGATGCGCCGCTGCTTGAAAAAACGGACAAAATCAATTACGCGGCGAGATGCGAAAAGGACGGAAAAACGCTGCTGGCAATGAAGGTCGAGCCGTATCACTTGCAGCTGTTCGGAGACGCGGACTGCGCGGGAGAGCTGCTGGATTTTTTGGTGCGCGGGGGATACGAAATCCAAAACTATCTGAGCGAAAAGACGCTGGGCGACGCGGCGGCGCGCGAGATGGAAGCGCGGTTCGGCATTCGATACGAAGAGGCGCTGGCGATGGCGTTCATGGAGGCGAGAACCCTCACCGAGCCGTCGTCGCCGGAGGTTGAAGCGGCGAATGAAGACGATTTGGACGAAATCTATGCGTGCATGGAGCGATTTCTGGTCGAATGCAACTTGCAGGACAAGCCGAACCGCGAGGCGATGAGAAGGAACATCGGAGGTTTCCGCGTGATTCGGGCGGATGGGAAAATCGTCAGCGTGGGCAAGGCGGTGCGCGACATCGGGGAAAGCATGCGCATCACCAACGTCTATACGCGCGAGGCATACAGAGGGAAAGGCTATGCTCGAAAGGTGGTCAACACCATCAAAAACGAGATCCTGACGGCGGGGAAAACTGCGGCGCTGAACGTGGACAGACGGAACTCCGTGACCAACCACCTCTATCGAGCGCTGGGCTTTGAGCCGGTTTTCGCACAGGGGGAATATCGGCGGGTTGAAACAAAAAACTGACGGAGGGACGACGGAAGAAATCATCGCGATGCGGAGCGGAAATCAGGAGCGAAAAGTGGAAAAGGATTTGGAGATGGCAAGGCGGATTGCGGGGACGGCCGCCGAAAGGGGCGGACGCGTCTACTTTGTCGGCGGGTTTGTCCGCGACGGCGTGATGGGGCGCGAAAGCAAAGATGTGGACATTGAAATCCATGGGATGACGGCGGACGCGGTGCGGGGGATGCTCGGCGAAATCGGGCCGTGGAAGGAGATGGGCGCAAGCTTTGGCGTGTTCGGCCTGCGGGGGTATACGCTGGACATTGCGCTGCCCCGGCGCGGCGGCGGAAAGGGCGAGGACGCGGACATCGACCCCTTCATGGGACGGAAGGAAGCGGAGAGGCGGCGCGACTTCACGATGAACGCGATGATGCAGGATGTGCTGACGGGGGAAATCTTCGATGATTTCGGCGGGCGGGAGGATATCCGAAAGCGCGTCATCCGACACGTGGATGAGGAGACGTTCCGACGCGACCCGCTGCGGGCAATGCGGGCGGCGCAGTTTGCGGCGAGGTTTGATTTCGCGATTGCGCCGGAGACGATGGCGGTCTGCCGGACGCTCGAACTGCGCGGGCTGGCGAAGGAACGCGTGATGGGCGAAGTGGAAAAGGCGCTGATGCAGAGCGAAAAGCCTTCCCGGTTTTTTGAGACGCTGCGGGAAATGGGACAGATTGAGCCGTGGATGCGGGAGGTTGCCGCGCTTCAAGGCGTGCGGCAAAGGGCAGATGCTCACCCGGAGGGAGACGCGTGGACGCACACGATGCGGGTTGTGGACGAGGCGGCCAGGCTGAGAGACAGGGCGGAACATCCGCTCGGCCTGATGCTGGCGGCGCTGCTGCATGACGTGGGCAAAGCCGAGGCGATGCAGGAGAAAAACGGCGTGATCCACGCGTATGGACACGAAATGAAGGGCATGCCGCTGGCACAGCGTTTCATCAGGCGGCTGACGAACGAAAAGGATCTTTGCCGCTATGTGGTCAGCATGGTGGAGCTGCACATGAAGCCGAACCTGTATGCGGCGCAGAACAGCAGACAGCGGGCGTGGAACACGCTGTTTGACCAGAGCGTCTGCCCGGAAGACCTGATGCTGCTGGCAAAAGCGGATCATCTGGGGCGGGCGAACGCCGCGCCGTATGAAGAGACGGAACGGGAGATGGGCGAGAGGTTTGCGGCGTTTCAGGAGACGATGGCGCGGCCTTACGTGACGGGCGCGGATTTGATTGCGCGCGGCATGCAGCCGGGCGAAGAAATGGGGAAAATGCTTGAGGCGGCACATCGGCTGAGGCTGGCCGGCGTGGGAAAGGAAGCGGCGCTGCGGCAGCTGCATGTGTGAAACGAACAGAAAATTGGCGTGGGAGAAATCCTGCGCCTTTTTTGAATTCGTAGGAAATTGCAGCAAATGGGCCGCGTATGTGAAAGTTTGAGTTTTTGCAAACTTTGGCGGAAGTGAGAGCGGCCTCAGGCCGCTTTTTGATCGATCAGACTGCGGCGGAAATGCGGGCGGACGGCTTGACAAAGCGGGGCATATCGCGTAAAATGGGAACATACGTTCGCATATTGCCCCGAAATGCGGACGGGATGAAGACGGTGAGAAGCAACGACGAACGCAAGGAGGAAGAGATGGCGTTTTCCTGTGTGCTGTATCTGAAAGAAGAATGCGACGGCTGCGGAATCTGCGAGGCGCAGAAGCAGACGGATAACGAGGAAACGTGAAGAACGGAAGCAGGGTCGGACATGCCGACGAAGATGAGAAGGGGAGCAGAAAGATGACGGAAAGAGACAGGCAGGCATTGCTGCGCGTGAGGAGCCAGGCGAGGCTGGTGAGGGAATTGAGCGAGCGGCTGGAGGACGCTGAGGCGGCGGCGATTCCGGGCAGGCAGATGGACGGCATGCCGAGGGGAAAAGGCGGCATGCCGCGCGGGCTGGAAATGAAGCTGATGCTGAAAGAATCGCTGGAAAAATCGCTGGAGCGGGAAGAAAAGCGGCTGCACGAATACGAGAAAGAAGCGCGGGAAGCGATGATTGGGATGAAGAGCGGCGCATATGCCTTTTGCTTATATTATTACATTTGCGGGATGAATTTGGAGGATGTGACACGGATGACGGACAGATGCGAAAGGCAGATTCGGCGATACAAGCGGGAAATTGAAAAGGGGAACGAAGAAAATGGCGAGGCGGACTGAGGACGGAAAAAATGTCCGGCTGACGTCCGGGCAATGTCAGAAAAATGTCCGCCAAATGTCAGGTTGCGGTACGGAAAAAAGTGTGGTATGATATCATCAGTCAAAGAAGAGAAGGGGAGCCGCTTTCGGAAGGAAGCGGCTTTTCTGATGGGGTTGAAGGGGCGACGGCGGATGGTCGTTTTTTGAGCGAGATCGCGGGGAATGACTCCTTCCGTCAGCTTCGCTGACAACCTTCGGCGTTCTACATCGTCTGAATCCGCCACAGGCGGCGACGATGCAGGAACGTCCCTCGAAGAGGGAGGCAAGAGATGGTCAAAAGCTCCATTTTCGCCTGAATCTACCGCTGGCGGCAGTAGAAAACACGTTTCTCAGGGGAGAGAAGGCAGAAAACGAGGAGAACGGAAGATTCTTTGACTGAAAGAAAATGGGCACGGCCGTTTCTGAAAGGGGACGGCTTTTTATGTGCCCGAAAAAGAAGGGAGGGACGAAGATGGGAAGGATGACGGAAAGCCTCAAGAGCGAAGCGGTTCGGCTTTACTTTGAGGAAAACCGGGAGGAAAGCGAGATCGCGGAGGCGCTGAACATCAGCATGCGGCAGGTGAAGACGGTGCTGGGCGATCTGGCGCGGCTGGAAACCTACAAAAAGCGGAGCGAGGCGGCCAAGCTGCGGGCGCAGATCTGCGTGAACAAGAGCGCGGAAGAGGCTGCGCGGCGGCAGGCGGCGCTGCTTTTGGACGGCGAGGTGAACGAGACGATCAGCCAGCGGGCGGCAAAGGACATCCTCGACCGGGCAGGCGTGCGCGTGCCGAAGGAAAGCAAGAGCGACGTGGTGATTCGGTTTGCATCGGGCGCGCCGCCGCTGGGCATGCCCGAAAGCGCGGAGGCGAGAAAGGGGGAATGAAGACATGGAGCTTGAGCTGGCCTATCGGCCGACGGGCAAGCAGCTGGCTTTCCACGCCAGCACGGCGGACGAAGTGCTCTACGGCGGGGCGGCAGGCGGCGGAAAGAGCTACGCGATCTGTTGGGACGCGCTGATGCGATGCCTGAAATATCCGCAGACGCATGCGTATTTATTCAGGCGAACCTATCCCGAACTGGAAATGACGCTGGTGCGCACGATGATGCGCATTGCGCCGAAGGAACTGGGCAAGTATGTCTCCAGCGCGCACGAGCTGCGGCTGAGCAACGGAAGCGTGATTCACTTCTGCCACCTGAGCAACGAGGGCGAAGGACTGCTCAAGTACCAGGGCGCGGAGATCCACTGGCTGTATTTCGACGAGCTCACGCATTTCACGAAACCCATGTATGACTACCTGCGGACGAGGCTGCGCGCGGAAAAGCGGCTGGGCATTACGCCCTGCGTGCGATGCGCAAGCAACCCCGGCGGGCCGGGGCACGCATGGGTGAAAGCGCGATTTGTGGACGCGACGGGCGCGGGGCAGCGCGTCGCCGAAACGACGGTGGAGAGCAGCGTGCTCGGCGAGGTGAGCGTGCGGCGGATTGAATACATCCCGGCGACGGCGATGGACAATCCGCATGTGACGCGGGACTACATCATCGAGCTGGAACAAAAGCCCAAGGCGTTGCGGGAAGCGCTGCTTTTGGGCAAATGGGACGCATTCGACGGGCAGGCTTTTCCGGAGTTTGCGGACGACCCGGCGCACTACGAGGACGGGCTGTACACGCACGTCATCAAACCGTTCAAAATTCCATGGCACTGGACGCGGGTGGTCAGTTTCGACCACGGATACACGCGGCCTTTTTCTTTTGGCGTTTGGGCGGTGGACGAAGAGGGGCGGGTCTACCGGTACAAGGAGCTTTACGGCTGCGTGCCGGGGGAAGCGAACGTCGGCGTGACCTGTCCGCCCGGCGAGATTGCGCGGCGGCTGGCCGATCTGATGGAGCCGGAGTTTCAGGAGGGCATACACGTCAGCGGCATTGCCGATCCCGCGATTTGGGACAGAAGCCGGGGGCTGAGCGTGGAAGAGCAGATTCGGAAGGTATTCAGCGGCGTGATCTTCATGAAGGGGGACAACACGCGGCTGCCGGGCAAGATGCAGCTGCACGAGCGCCTGAAATTTGACGAAGAAGGGCGGCCGATGCTCTACGTTTTCGAGAATTGCAGGGACTTTAGGAGAACCATTCCGGCGCTGGTCTACGACGCGCGGAAGCCGGAGGACATCGACACCGCGGGGGAAGATCACATTTACGACGAGACGCGGTATTTTCTGATGTCAAGGCCGATTGCGCCGAGGGCGCGGAGGACTCCTTCCGTCAGCTTCGCTGACAACCTTCGGTGTTCTACATCGTCTGAATCCGCCACAGGCGGCGACGATGCAGGAACGTCCCTCGAAGAGGGAGGCTTTTGGCATAAGGGGCGTTAGAGATGAAAAGAAGATTTTGAAGTGAAAGGAGGAGATGGGCATGAACGAGGCGGGCGACAGGCGGGAGGCTGGGCGGCGCTGGGATGCGGCGGAAAGCCAGCCGATTTCCATGACGGAAAGGGCGCTGGTGGCGCGGATTTATGCGCTGTTTGACTGCTTTTACGACCAGCTGAGCGAAGAACACGAGCAGATGCGCAGAGCGCGCATGCTGCGGGCGCGGAGGCCGGACGAACAGAGCCGAACCGCGCCGACGGGCAACACGCTGGGAAGCTGCGTGGACAACATGATCGCCGATCAAATGGACAACCTGCCGGAGGCGGTGATGCTGCCGGAACGGGAAGAGACGGCGAGAAGCGCCGAAGAGATGGACGACGTGGTGAGCTTTGTACTTTACCGCGCGGGATGGACGGGCAAGTATCAGACGCTGATGGAGGACGCCATCGTGACGGGTACGGGTGTGGCGCAGGTTTTCTGGGACGAAGACATGGAAGACGGCGAAGGCATGGTCAATGTGCTGGCGTGGCACCCGGAAGACTTTTACCCCGATCCGATGTACGAGGACATGCAGGATGGGCGTGGCTGCTTCAAGGCGACGCGCACAAGCGTGGCCTGGGTGGAGCAGCACTATCCACAGGCGAAAGGCTATGTGACGGGCGACGAATACGCGAAGGAGGAAGCGGACGACAGGCAGACGCCGGAAGGAGACACGCGGGTAACGCTGCTGGAATTCTGGTACAAGCAATACGACGCGGCGACGAAGCGGACGCACGTTCACATGGCTCAGGTCGCGGGGCGGGCGCTGCTGTTCAGCACGGAAACGGGTTACGGCGCGGAGCGGACGTATCCCGAAGGGCTGTATGCGCACGGAGAATATCCGTTCGTGCTCTACAAATACCGCGACGCGTGGCGAAAGCCGTTCGGCACGGGGCTGATTCACGACTACTACGACACGCAGACGGCGATTGACCGATACGCCAAGTACATCGACGACAACGCGCGGGAGAGCAGCGTGCAGCGGCACTTCATCCGAAGGGGAAGCGGCGTGAACCCGGATGACGTGGCCGACATGCGCAAGACCATCATCGAGTGGGAGGGCAACGACATCCGCGAGGTGATGCAGACGGTGCAGGCTGAGCCGATCAACGGGCAGGTTTACGAGATGATGCGCTATCTGGCCGACACGATGAAGCAGGACTGCGGACAGAATCAGTTCACACGCGGCGAAGGCGGCCTGAACGTGACGGCAGGCACGGCCATCCACTACTTACAGGAGGCGGGCGGCAAGATCACGCGATGGCACAGCGAACGATTCAAGGACGCATTCCGAAAGATGGTCGAGCAGATTCTCTGGGTGCTGAGCGAATACATGGAGCCGGGGCGCAAGATGCGGATCATCGGCGGATGGAACTCAAGCGGCGGGATGCGGGAGCGGATCATCGAACTGGTTGCGCCGGACAGGCGCGGCGGCGCGCTGCCGCGGCCGGCCTACACGGTGCGCGTGCAGGTGCAGAGAGGCAACCCGAACCAGATTCAGACGGACAACGAATTTCTGATGCAGGCGGTCAAGATCTGTGCGGACGCGGGGACGCCGCTGCCGCCGGAGACCGTGATTCGGTTGATGGAGGGCTATCGGAACAAGGACGGGGTGCTGAGGGCGATGAGGGAGAGCGATCCCCTAGGAACCCCATAACCCCCTCTGAAACGAGCAGGGACACCCTGCACCCGGGAACGACGGGGTTACGCCCCGAATGATTTCGCCCTGCGGGGCGCATTCAGGGGAGGGGTTACGGGGAAACGACTCCTTCCGTCAGCTTCGCTGACACCTCCCTCGAAGAGGGAGGCAGGGAGCGGTTGACAGAAACCAACGAGAAAAGCTGGTGTTTTGCCCCAATTACCATTCCGGCACTGTGGCGCCGCTTAAAAGGGGAGGTTTGGAGATGCTCTAAAGACTCTTAGAGGAGGCGAAAGGGGATTTGCTTTGTTTCTCATGATTAAAAAACATCATCAAAAAATGAAAAAAGGAGAAAAAAGATGGAAGAAAACGTGATGATTGTGCCCGATGAGGAGATCGGCGTGGACGAGCTGGAAGAAAACCTGACCGGCGAGGTGGAACGGCAGCAGGCGGAGGAAAATGACGAGCTGGTTGCGGCGCTGCGGCAGGGACTGGGCGAGCTGTTTGAGGACGGCTGGACGACGGGCGAACTGGACGCGATGACGCAGGACGAAGGCGTGAAGCGGGAGATCGCGAGCGGGCACGGCGTTGTGCGCGCGGCCTGCGGGTACTTGAAGCGCATGCTGGAGACGGCGGCGGCGCGAAAGGGGAACGTGCCGATTGCGCGGACGACGGCGGCGGGCGCGGTGCGGCCGGGCAGCGCCATCGAGCAGATGAGCGACAGGGAGTTCGCGGCATTTTCCAAGCGGGCTCAGGAAGCGATGATGGCGGGGAAAAAGGTGAGGATGGAGTGACGACGCTCCGCCGGAAACCACGTAACCCTTTCTGAAACGGTGGGAGGTATTTTCAAAGCTTGAAACGTGAACCCGAAGGGGTTCAGGGGGCGGACGACTGGATTCCGCACAGACAGAACGAGAAAATTTGAGGAGGAAAAATATGGCTTACACGAATACGGACACGAACATGACGACGAGCAGCGGCCTGAGCGCGGGCATGCAGACCTACTACAACCGCGAACTGCTGCGGACGTTTGAACCGAATCTGGTTCACTTGCAGTTTGGCGACGAGCACCGCATGCCGCCGCACAGCGGTCTGGTGATGAACATGCGCAAGCTGATTCCGCTGGAGACGAACACGAAGGCGCTCAGCGAGGGCGATCCGGGCGAGAGCGTGATGCTGGCGGAAACCGAGGTGACGGTGCAGCTCCAGCAGTACGGCGAATATGCGCGATGCACGGACAAGCTGGATTTGACGCACCTGGATATGGATATCATGCGCCGCACGAAGCTCTTCGGCGACGCGGGCGCGCGAAGCATCGACGCGGTGGTGCGCGAGGAGCTGGCGAAGTGCGCAAATGTGATCTACGCAAACGGCAAGACGAGCCGCGCGAGCCTGACGGCGGCGGACAAGCTGACGAGCAAGGAGCTGCGCAAGGCGGTAAAGGCGCTCAAGAAGAACCACGCGCAGACGTTTGGCGGGTACTACGTCGCGATTATCGGCCCGGACACGATGTACGACTTGCAGGAAGACGACGCCTTTGTGAAGGTGAGCCAGTATCAGGACAAGGAGAATATCTACACGGGCGAAGTCGGCCGCCTGTTCGGCGTGCGGCTGGTGGAGACGACCGAAGCGAAGGTATTTGAAGGCGCGGGCGCGAGCGGCGCGGACGTGGCGAGCGTGATTGTGCTGGGCCAGTACGCTTACGGCGTGACGAGCCTGAAGGGCGCCAAGCCGCGCGTGATTGTGAAGCCTGCGGGCAGCGCGGGCACGGCCGACCCGCTCGACCAGATTTCCACGGTCGGCTGGAAGATGGACGGCTTTGGCGCGAAGCTGTTGCAGCCGGAATACGCGGTGCGGATCGAGTGCGGGTTCAGCGCGTAATATGCTCCGCTGGGCTTAGGGGATTAGGGGGAGATTTCGATTTCTCCCCCTTAAATCCCCTAAGAACCCCATACCCCCCATTAAAACGAGCAGGGACACCCTGCACCCGGGAACGGGAGTTACGACCCGAACGATTTCGCCCTGCGGGGCGCGTTCGGAAGTTCGGGTTACGATGGGGGAACGGGGGGATTATTGCCCGTTGGGCGAGTTCATGGAAGACAGAGATTTTTACCTATCAGAAGAGATTATATTTTTTGAATGGAACAAGGAGGAAAAGAGAATGACGAACATCAACACGACGGCGACGATGAAGAAGACGAGCGCGATGCTGATGGGCAAATGCGAAAAGACGCAGAAGAATCTGCGCAGGATGATGGCGGAGGCGGGCTGCGCGGACGGCGAGGTGATGAAGGTGACGTTGCCGCTGACGCCGGGCAGCAGGGACGACGTGGTTTTCGCCGGGCTGAACGGCGTGAGTTTTTACTTTCTGCGCGGGAAGGAATGCCAGATGCCCGCGGCGGTGGCAGAGATTTTGAAGAGCTGCGGGGAGATGTGACGACGTGACGCTGAGCCAGATCATCGCGCAGGCGCTTCGCCAGCTGGACGAAGACGCGGAGGACGTGAGCGAATACGAAGAGCGTTTCAGGGTGTATGCGAACATGGGCTACGACATCGCGGTTCGCGAATACCTGAAACCGAGGCGGATTTTTTACACCGAGGTGGACGAGGAAGGAAACGCGCCCGTGCCGGGGCTGACGGTCGTGCGGGTCATCGAGCTGCGGGACAAAAACGGGTTTGACATTGGCTTTGACCTTGACCCGTGCGGGCGCTGCTTTCACGTCTGGCGGGACGATCTGGCGGGGCAGACGCTGCGGGCGGTCTGCGAGGTGGCGTTTTACCCGCTGGAGGACGGAAAGGACGAACCGCAGCTGCCGGAATACGCGCATGCGGCGCTGGCGGACTACATCTGCTACCGGCACCTGTCCAGCGGCAATCTGGCCAAGCAAAGCCGGGCGCAGTTTTATCAGACCAGCTTTTATCAGGCGATGCAGCGGATTCGGCCGGAAGGCATGGGGAGCGTGACGAGGTTCAGGAACCTGTATGAGGTGACGGACGCGAGGTATTGCAGATGAGCATTTCAGACAGCGATTATCAGGGGCGATTCACGATTCCCACGCCGAAAGGGGTTTATCAGGCGGCGGGCGACACGAACATCAACACGGACTACGCGTACCGGGCGGAGAACATCCGCACGGAGCGGGGGCTTTTGGCTTCCAGCTACGGCACGAGCCGCGCGTTTCCGTCGCTGGGCGCGCCCATCGAGACGCTGGCGCGGTTTTACCGCAGAACCCGGCCGGACGACGCGGACGTATATGTGGCGGCGGCAGGCGGCGCGATTTACACCTACACGATGGGAACGGAAGGCTGGGTGAAGCGCAGCGAAGGATACAAGAGCGACGTATGGTCGTTTGTGACCTACGAGGCCGTGGAGGGCGGCGCGACGGTGGACATTCTGATTCTTTCCAACGAAAAGGACGGGATGATCGCGGTCTACGGAAGCGACCTTCGGGTGGAGCGCAAGACGCTGACGCTCGGCGAGAACTACGAAAATGTGAAATTCGCCAAGCTGGGGCGGCACGCGGAGCGCATTTGGGGCGTGGGCGCGGAGGGATACCCGGACAGCATCTTCTATTCGCGCCCCTACGACCCGTTCACATGGACGGACGTGCCGGAAACGCCGGAGATCGGCGGCGGGGTGATCAATCAGCCGACGTGGGACGGGGACAAGTTCATTTCGCTGGAACCCTTCGGCGGGTATCTGCTGGCGGTGAAGCAGCGGACGATTTTTGAGATCCGCGGTACAGACCCCGGCAGTTTTACGATCACGGAGGCCTACGGCACGGACGGCCCGGTGGAGGAAAAGAGCATTCAGACGGACAGGACGAGCATGTTTTACCTGACGCAGAGCGGCATCGGCCTTTACGACGGAAGCACGCTGCGGATGCTCAGCCGCGACGCGCTGTATGAGACGATGCGCATGCGGATGGACGGGATGGACGGCACGGCGAGAAGCTGCGTGAACGAGCACATCTACTATCTGGCGCTGTGCGTGAAGGAAAAAGAAGGCGACGTGCTGAGCGAAAACAACACGGTGATCGAGTACGACACGGAGCGCGGGACGTTCATGATTCGCAAGGGCATGCGCGTCAAGGACTTTTTCGCCGTCGGCGGGAAGGTGTATTTCACGCAGGCCGACGCGCCGTACGAGGTGCTCTCCTACGGCGACCCGGACAGTGGGAGCTATCTGGGCGTGCCGATGGAAAGCCTGTGGGAAACGCCGTGGCTCGATCTGGGCAAGGCCTACATGAAGCGGGACTTTGTGCTGCGCCTGACCGCCGACGCGGACGCGGACGACGTGCCGCTGGAGGTGACGATCCTCACCGAAAGGCGGGAGAAGACGCGCGTCGTGCTGCTCAAAAAGCGGCGGACGGATTACCGGGTGAAGATTCAGGTGAGCGGCGTGCGGATGAAGCTGAAACTGCACAGCCACGCCAAGGCGGCGGGATGGCGGATCTATGGCGGGGTGCAGGTGGAATACAGCCTGGATGAAATCTGACGGGGCTTGCCGCCTGCGGGCGGGGACGACTCCTTCCGTCAGCTTCGCTGACAACCTTCGGCGTTCTACATCGTCTGAATCCGCCACAGGCGGCGACGATGCAGGAACGTCCCTCTAAGAGGGAGGCAAGGAGCGGCTTTAAGAAATCTTGCAAAGAATTCGTATGAGTGCATAAAAGGGTTTCCTCTTTGAAGGAGGCAGGGGGCGGCTTTAAGAGAGTTTATAAAAAGTACGTATGAGCACATAAAAGAGCTCCCTCCCTGAGGGAGCTGTCGAACAAAGTGAGACTGAGGGAGTTATATGGCATTTAAGCAGCCGAGGGTTCCGCAGGAGACAGGCGGGACGCTGGCGGGGTACGTGAAGAACATCGCGCTGTTTCTGCGCGATTTCTGCATGGCCAGCTGGAACGCGGACAGGCTCAAGGACGCGGAAATCGAGAAGATCAAAAAGCGTTTAGACGCGCTGGAAGGGAAGTGAGAACATGGCGCTGAGGGTATCTTCGATCACGGAGACGGATACAAGCTCGAAATCGGACAGCAAAAGCAAAGAGCACAGCCAAAGCCAGAGCAGGAGCGACAGCCAGAGCACAACCAAAAAGCTGCTGGACAGCGACCTGATGAACCAGATTCTCGGCGGTCTGATGCGCAACATGACCGACGAGGAAATCAACCAGTTTGCGGAAAACCTGCTGCGGCCGCAGCTCAACGCGGCGCTGGAGGAAAGCCGGCAGAACTATGAAACCACGAAGCTGAGCAAGGAGCAGGAACTTGAAAACCTTGCGGCCAGCCTGACGCGCGCCATCGACGAGCAGAACACGGCATACAGAAAGAGCGCCGCGAACGTCGAAACGGCGGCGCTCAGCCGCGGCATGGGCAGAAGCAGCTACACGCTGCAAACGCTGGCCAACCAGGGCGACGCGCTGGCCAAGGCGGTGCAGCAGCTGACGGACGAGAACACGCGGCAGAGCGGGCAGATTCAGCAGCAGATCACGCAGGCGGCGCAGCAGAACAGCCAGACACAGGGACGATTGAACACGGATTTCGCCAGTCAGCTGGCGGCGAAGGTGCAGGAACTGAAAGAAAACCAGCGCAAGGAATGGAACAGCAACTACCTGACGGCGATTTCTGCGGCGATGGGTCAGCAGACGACGGGCAGCCAGCAGACCAGCGGCACGACCGACACGACGGGCGAACAGCACACCGAGGGGTCGAGCCACTCGACGAGCGTCACCTATACCAACAGGGGCGGCGGTAAGAAGAACAAGAGCGGCGACATCGATGCGGTGACCAGCGCGGCGCCATCGGCAAAACGAAGATAAGGAGGGTTCACGATGATTGAAGCGAGTTTTGAGCAGGCCACGCACAAGAGCGCGGCAATCGGCGGGATTTATCAATACGACACGGGTCAGCGGCTGCGGATGCACGGGCTGCCCACGCCGGAAGAATTGGCGGAAATGGACGATTTTCTGGTTGGCGACGCGGTGACGGTGCAGGCGCAATACGGCTACATCGGGGACAGCCAGACGGAAACGCGGCTGGCGGCTTTCGATGCGCAGACGGGCTGCTGGGAAGCGGAGATTCCGGACGCGTATCTGACCAGAAGCAGCGCGGTCAAGGTCTTTGTCTATGTGAGCTACGGCGCGACGGAGGACGAAGTGCGGGCGAAGACCTGCTACGAGGGGAGTTTCACCCCGATCAGCCGCCCTGCGCCGGGGTCTCAGGTCACGCCGAGCCAGGGGAACGCGTGGGACGCGCTGGTGGCGGAAATCAACCTGACGCTCTCGAAGATGAACACGGCGATTTCGGAGACGAACGCGGCGGCGGAGAACGCGCTGGAGGCGACGAAGGCGGCGAACACGCAGACGGATCACCTATCGAAGATGACGGTGCAGGCCGCGACACGCAACTACGGGAGCGGAAGCACGGCGACGCTGACCGATGACGGGACAAAGAAGGTGCTGACGCTGGGACTTGAGCGCGGGCCGAAGGGCGACAAGGGGGACAAAGGGGACAAGGGCGACACGGGCGCGACGGGCGCAACCGGGCCGCAAGGGCCGAAAGGCCCGGCGGGGGTGACGTTTACCCTGAGCGGCACCGTGCTTTACATCACGACGACGTGAACTCCTTCCACCGCCTGCGGGCGGTCCGTTCGGCATCGTCTGAATCCGCCACCGGCGGCGACGACACCGAACGTCCCTCAAGGAGGGAGGCAGGAGACGGAAGGAAAGGCGTTGGCAGGATAAAAAGGACGTGAGAAATTGGCAAAGAAAATTCCGAAATTCAGCTATACGGGGCAATGCTCCACGGGAAGCGACGACACCTACTGGTACATCTTTCTGACGACCTCCGGCACGCTGACCTTTGAGTATGCGAAAGCGGGCGTAGACGTGGGCTGCGTGGGCGGCGGCGGGTCGAGCGCCTGCATTCGGCAGGCCGGAAACCCGGCGGGC